>Ga0310690_10000040_pt1 | contig 286007 bp, 209 predicted proteins | sample AusTroGonzalo_MG_2_FD_207661 | JGI IMG/M metagenome (GOLD analysis project Ga0310690, IMG submission 207661) | Bovine rumen microbial communities from tropical cattle in Woodstock, Queensland, Australia - Gonzalo_04 (v2) (version 2) | ecosystem: Host-associated > Mammals > Digestive system >... | reverse complement strand
AACAGGAGTGCATCAAGCGCGGATTAACCTACAGCGTTCCATTGAAGGCCAAACTGAGCCTGACATGTAGCGATCCTGATCATGAGGATTTTGATGCAGTAGTACAGGATGTATATCTGGGTACTATTCCTTATATGACCGAGAAAGGTACGTTCGTCATTAACGGCGCAGAGCGCGTCGTGGTAAGTCAGTTGCACCGCTCGCCGGGTGTATTCTTCGGCACGTCGGTACACTCGAACGGTACGAAACTTTACTCGGCACGTATCATCCCGTTCCGCGGTTCGTGGATAGAGTTCGCCACGGACATCAACAACGTGATGTACGCTTACATTGACCGTAAGAAAAAACTGCCGGTAACCACGCTGCTGCGTGCTATCGGTTTTGAGAGTGACAAGGATATCTTGGATTGCTTCAACCTTGCCGAAGAGGTGAAGGTCACTCCGTCGAACCACGACGAGATGATCGGTCGCCGTCTGGCAGGTAACGTGATGAAGTCGTGGACTGAGGACTTCGTGGATGAGGATACCGCCGAGGTGGTAACCATCGAACGTAACGAGGTCGTTATCGAGCGCGAGACGGAGATTGATGAGGAGATCTTCAACCGCATCATTGAGTCCGGCACGAAAGCCGTGTTGCTGCACAAGGAGGAGAACAACGAGGGCGATTACTCGATCCTGTTCAACACCCTGCAGAAAGACCCCGCCCGTTCGGAGAAAGAGGCTGTGCTGTACATCTACCGCCAGCTGCGTAACGCCGAGCCTGCTGATGACGCAACGGCTCGTGAGACGATCATGAACCTGTTCTTCTCCGACAAGCGTTATGACCTGGGTGAGGTAGGTCGTTACCGTATCAACCACAAGCTGGGCATGAGCATCCCGATGGAGACCCGCGTGCTGACGAAGGAAGACATGATCGAGATCATCAAGTTCCTCGTTCAGCTCATCAACTCCAACGCCGAGGTGGACGATATTGACCACCTGTCGAACCGTCGTGTCCGCACCGTAGGTGAGCAGATCTACAACCAGTTCGGTATAGGTTTGGCACGTATGGCTCGTACTATCCGTGAGCGCATGAACGTCCGCGACACGGAGGTATTCACGCCGACCGACCTGATCAACGCCAAGGCTATCACCAGCGTTATCAACTCGTACTTCGGTACGAACGCCCTGAGCCAGTTCATGGATCAACAGAACCCGCTGGCAGAGATCACCCACAAGCGCCGTATGTCTGCCCTTGGCCCCGGCGGTCTGAGCCGTGAGCGTGCAGGCTTCGAGGTGCGTGACGTACACTATACCCACTATGGCCGTCTGTGTCCTATTGAGACACCGGAAGGACCTAACATCGGTCTTATCTCGTCGATGTGTATCTACGCCAAGATTAACGACCTCGGCTTCATCGAGACCCCGTACCGTAAGGCGAAAGACGGTGTGGTTGACCTCAACAACGACCATGTTGTATATCTGAGTGCCGAGGACGAGGAGTCGAACTTCGTAGCACAGGGTAACGCACCGCTGGATAAGGACGGGCGTTTCATCCGCAATAAGGTTAAGTCCCGTCACTTGGACGACTTCCCCGTAGTGCCGCCCTCGCAGATCAACCTGATGGACGTTGCTCCGTGTCAGATCGCTTCTATCGCTGCCGCACTCATTCCGTTCCTTGAGCACGATGATGCTCACCGTGCACTCATGGGATCGAACATGATGCGCCAGGCAGTACCATTGCTGCGCAACGAAGCGCCTATCGTAGGTACAGGTATCGAGGAGCAACTGGCTAACGACAGCCGTACGCAGATCGTAGCCGAAGGCGATGGCGTTGTGACCTACGTGGACGCCAGCATGATCAAGGTACATTACGACCGTTCGGAAGAAGAGGAGTTCATCAGCTTCGTTTCGGCGGAGAAAGAATACAAACTGCCTAAGTTCGAGAAGACGAACCAGAATACGACCATCGACCTTCGTCCTGTTGTCCGCAAGGGTGACCACGTAACCAAGGGTCAACTGCTGACCGAAGGTTATGCAACCGAAGGTGGCGAACTCGCACTTGGTAAGAACCTCATGGTAGCCTATATCCCTTGGAAAGGTTACAACTACGAGGATGCTATTGTGCTGAGCGAAAAGATGGTTCGCGAGGATATGTTCACCTCGGTTCACGTAGTAGAGCAGCTGCTTGACGTACGTGAGACGAAGCGCGGTATGGAAGAGTTCACGGCGGATATCCCGAATGTGAGCGACGACACCACGAAAGACTTGGACGAGAACGGTATAGTACGTATCGGTGCATCGATCAAGCCGGGTGATATCATCATCGGTAAGATTACGCCGAAGGGCGAGAGTGATCCGAGTCCTGAGGAGAAACTGCTGAAAGCCATCTTCGGTGACAAGGCAGGCGACGTGAAAGACGCTTCGCTGAAGGCTTCGCCCTCATTGGACGGTGTGGTTATCGACAAGAAACTGTACATGCGTGCTCAGAAAGACCGCAAGGCTAAGATGGCAGACAAAGAGCTGCTGATGAAGATGGATACGAAGTTCGAGGCACAAGCCGACGAGCTGAAGACCATCCTTGTTGATAAGCTCGCATTGCTGCTTAAGAACCAGAAGAGTCTTGGCGTAAAGGATATCGTGGATACCGACCTCGTTCCGAAGGGACAGACCTTCAGCCGCGAGCTGCTCGAGGCAATCGACTACGCTACCGTTCTGCTGGACGGTTGGACAGCCGACGAGCACAAGAACGATCTCGTACGCCGTTGCATATTGAACTACTTGACGAAGTACAAAGAGATGGAAGCCGAACTCAAACGCGAGCGCTTCAACATCACTATCGGTGACGAACTGCCGACGGGTATCATCCAACAGGCGAAGGTTTATATCGCCAAGCGTCGTAAGATCCGCGTGGGTGACAAGATGGCCGGTCGTCACGGTAACAAGGGTATTGTATCGAAGATCGTGCGCGTAGAAGATATGCCGTTCTTGGCTGACGGTACACCGGTGGATATCGTACTGAACCCGATGGGTGTGCCTTCACGTATGAACATCGGTCAGATCTTCGAGGCCGTTCTGGGTTGGGCTGGTCGCGAACTGGGCGTTAAGTTTGCTACGCCTATCTTCGACGGCTGCTCGCTGCAGGAACTTGACGAATGGACTGACAAGGCAGGTCTGCCGCGTGCCGGCAAGACACAGCTCTATGACGGCGAGACCGGCGAACCGTTCGACCAGATGGCAACCGTCGGTGTGACGTACTTCATGAAGCTCGGTCACATGGTTGACGACAAGATGCACGCACGTTCAATAGGTCCGTACAGCTTGATTACGCAACAGCCGCTCGGTGGTAAAGCACAATTCGGTGGTCAGCGTTTCGGTGAAATGGAGGTTTGGGCGCTCGAAGCACACGGCGCCGCACACACTCTGCAAGAGATCCTGACTGTCAAATCCGACGACGTGATGGGACGTGCACGCACCTACGAGGCTATCGTCAAGGGCGAAAACTTCCCGACACCGGGTATCCCCGAGTCTCTGAACGTATTGCTGCATGAGTTGCAAGGTTTGGCTCTATCAATTACACTTGAATAATTAAAAGGAAAGATTATGGCTTTAAGACAAGAGAATAAGAAATCCGGCTTCACCAAGATCACTATTGGTCTGGCTTCGCCGGAAGAGATCATGAACATCTCCAGTGGTGAGGTGCTCAAGCCCGAGACGATCAACTACCGTACCTACAAGCCGGAGCGTGATGGTCTGTTCTGCGAGCGTATATTCGGTCCGACTAAGGATTACGAGTGTAACTGCGGTAAGTACAAACGTATTCGTTACAAAGGTATCGTCTGCGAGCGTTGCGGCGTGGAGGTTACGGAGAAGAAGGTACGTCGTGAGCGTATGGGTCACATCAAGCTGTGTGTACCTGTAGCGCACATATGGTACCTGCGTTCGCTGCCTTCGAAGATTGCTGCGTTGCTCGGCGTGCCGACGAAGAAACTCGAGGCTGTCATCTATTACGAGAAGTACATCGTTGTACAAGCCGGCGCTATGAACGGCGAGGAGTTCAACAGCGATCATGATATCATCGAAGATAAAGTGCTGTTGGAGGAAGACGAACTCGCAACGATCATGAGCCGTCTGCCGGAAGGCAACCGCGAGTTGGATGATGCCGATCCGCAGAAGTTCATCGCCAAGATGGGTGCTGAGGCTATCTACGACTTGCTCGCCAAGATCGACCTTGACGCACTGGCTGACGAGCTCCGTCACCGTGCTGACACCGACAGCTCGAACCAGCGTAAGCAGGAAGCCCTCAAGCGCCTGCAGATCGTTGAGTCGTTCCGCGCATCACAGGGTAGGAACCACCCCGAGTGGATGGTACTGAAGGTTATCCCTGTTACCCCGCCGGAGCTCCGTCCGCTCGTTCCGCTGGATGGTGGACGATTTGCTACGTCCGATCTGAACGACCTCTACCGTCGTGTGATCATCCGTAACAACCGTCTGCGCCGACTCATCGAGATCAAAGCGCCGGATGTTATTCTGCGTAATGAGAAACGTATGCTCCAGGAGGCTGTGGACAGCCTGTTCGACAACAGCCGCAAGACAACCGCCATCAAGAGTGAGGCTAACCGTCCGCTGAAATCCCTCAGCGACTCGCTGAAAGGTAAGCAAGGACGTTTCCGCCAGAACTTGCTGGGTAAACGTGTGGACTTCTCCGCCCGTTCGGTTATCGTCGTTGGTCCCGAGTTGAAGATGCACGAGTGCGGTCTGCCGAAAGAGATGGCTGCTGAGCTGTACAAACCGTTTATTATCCGCAAACTCATTGAGCGCGGTATCGTGAAGACGGTTAAGTCAGCCAAGAAGATCATCGATCGCCGTGATCCGGTAATCTTTGAGATTCTGGAGCACGTGATGGAAGGTCACCCTGTACTGCTCAACCGTGCACCGACACTTCACCGTCACGGTATCCTGGCGTTCCAGCCTAAGATGATCGAGGGTAAAGCTATTCAGTTGCATCCGCTGTCCTGCGCCGGCTTCAACGCCGACTTCGACGGTGACCAGATGGCCGTACACCTTCCGCTGAGCAACGAGGCTATCCTTGAGGCTCAACTGCTGATGCTCGGTTCGCACAACATCCTCGACCCGGCTAACGGCAATCCTATCACCGTACCTTCGCAGGACATGATTCTTGGTCTGTATTACATCACCAAGGAGCGTGCCGGCGTCAAGGGCGAAGGACTGACGTTCTACAGCGAGGAGGAGTGCACCATCGCCCTGAACGAGGGTAGAGTGGACATCCACGCCAAGGTGCGCGTTCGTATCAAAGAGATGGTTGACGGTCAACTGACGCAACATATCATCGAGACCACTCCGGGTCGTGTAATGGTTAACCAGTACATGCCGAAGGAGATCGGTTTCCAGAACACGGTGCTTAAGAAAGGTGCTGTCAAGAACATCATCTCCAAGGTCATCAAGACCTGCGGTGTAGCCCGTACGGCTAAGTTCCTTGACGACATCAAGGATCTCGGTTACTACATGGCATTCAAGGGAGGTCTGAGTTTCAACCTCAACGATATACTTATCCCTGAGGAGCGCGCTGACCTTATTGCCAAGGGTAATGCCGAAGTCGAAGCCATCACCGAGAGCTATAACTTCGGTGAGATGTCTGACGACGAGCGTTACAACAAGGTCGTTGACACTTGGGGCCGTATCGACAACGAGGTGACCGACATCCTGATGAAACACATGCAGGAGGCAGACCAAGGATTCAACTCCGTATATATGATGATGGACTCGGGTGCACGTGGTAACAAACAGCAGATCAAGCAGCTGGCTGGTATCCGTGGCTTGATGGGTAAACCTCAGAAAGCCGGATCGACCGACACCCGTACCTCTATTGAGAACCCTGTGCTTGCGAACTTCAAGGAAGGCATGTCGGTGCTCGAGTACTTCATCTCTACGCACGGTGCCCGTAAGGGTCTTGCCGATACCGCCTTGAAGACAGCCGATGCCGGTTATCTGACCCGTCGTCTGGTGGATGTATCGCACGATATGATCATCACTGAGGAGGACTGCGGTACGCTCCGTGGTTTGGTGGCACGCGCTATCAAACAAAACGACACCGTGGTTGCTACGCTCTCGCAGCGTATCCTCGGTCGAGTAAGCGTACACGACATCTTCGATGAGGACGGTGTACTGATTGTTGCTGCCGGCGAAGAGATCCGCGAGGGCGCTTGCGAGGCTATCGAGCGCGCAGGTATAGAAGAGGTTGAGATCCGTTCTGTCCTCACCTGCGAGGCTAAACACGGTCTGTGCGCCAAGTGCTACGGCCGTAACCTTGCTACACGACTCATGGTGCAGAAGGGCGAGGCTGTCGGCGTGATTGCCGCACAAGCTATCGGCGAGCCGGGTACACAGTTGACACTGCGTACCTTCCACTCCGGTGGTTTGGCGGGTGGCGCTACAGCGGAGAACACCTATAGTCTGCCGCATACGGGTATTGTAGAGATTGAAGACCTGCGTACCATCAAGACCGAGGCAGGGGACACGATTGTTGTCAGCCGTCTGAACGAACTCCAATTGAAGGACGAGAAGACAGGCGTGGTACTGAATACGTTCAATATCCCCTACGCATCGAAGCTGTTCATCGAGCCAGGACAGAAGTACGACAAGGGAACACTCGTCTGCGAGTGGGATCCGTACAAGGCTTCGCTGGTTATCGAGCAAGCCGGTACACTGCGTTACCAGGATGTTATCGAAGGTGTGACTTGCAAGAGCGAGACCGACGAGCAGACCGGTAAGCGTGAGGTCAGCATCACCGATACCAAGGACAAGACGAAGATGCCTACGGCAAACATCGTTGATAAGGAAGGAAATATCCTTCGCTCGTACAACCTGCCTGTTAAGGCTACGCTGGTACACAATGACGGCGAAGAGGTGAAGGTCGGTGACCTGTTGTTCACCAACACCCGTTCGTTCGGTACTGCAGGCGATATCACCGGTGGTCTGCCACGTGTAACGGAGCTCTTTGAGGCTCGTAACCCGTCTAACCCCGCTATTGTGGCTGAGATTGACGGTGAGATCAGTTTCGGTAAGATCCGTCGTGGTCAACGCGAACTGACCATCACCAGCAAACTTGGTGAGACCAAATCGTACCTCATCCCGCTGTCGAAGCAGATCCTCGTGCAGGAAGGCGACTACGTACGCGCAGGTGTACCTCTGTCTGACGGTGCTATCACGCCCGACGACATCTTGGCAATCAAGGGACCGACTGCCGTACAAGATTACATCGTCAACGAGGCGCAGAACGTCTATCGTATGCAGGGTGTGGAGATCAATGACAAACACTTCGAGATCATCGTTCGTCAGATGATGCGCAAGGTCGAGATTATCGACGCAGGCGACACACGGTTCTTGGACAACCAAGTGGTTGACAAGCGTGACTTCATCGAGGAGAACGACCGTATCTGGGGTAAGAAAGTTGTTGAGAACGCCGGTGACAGCGAGACGCTCCGCGAGGGACAGATCGTTACTGCACGCCGTCTGCACGACGAGAACTCGACGTTACGCCGCAAGGACAAGAAGCTTGTTCAAGTGCGCGACGCCAAGAGTGCTACCGCCAAACAGATCCTGCTCGGTATAACCCGCGCCGCACTGGGTACGAAGTCGTTCATCTCAGCTGCTTCGTTCCAGGAGACAACGAAGGTGCTCAACGAGTCGGCTATACAAGGCAAGATTGACTACCTCGAGGGTATGAAGGAGAACGTGATCTGCGGTAACCTCATCCCTGCCGGTACAGGTCTGCGCGAGTTCAGCAAACTCGTCGTACACAACTCTGCCGAATATGCTGCCATGCAGGCTGCACGTCTGGCACAGGAGTACGACCAGAACAACCAGATGGAGCGGGATAACCGCTACTAATCTGTCGGATGTTAAATGGTTAAAATGCAGGTCATCATGGCCTGCATTTTAACCAATAGCACAAACTCATGCCCAACATCTTCCGCTCAACAATGGTGCGCAATGCCGGCAAACTCCTGTCGGCAAATGTCATTGCACAGGCGATAGGCATCCTGGTCTATCCCGTCTTGACGCGTATGTACGCGCCGGAGGATTTTGCGTTACTGAATCTGTTTACGAGCATTGCCGGCGTGCTGACGCTCATCGCTACGGCGGAGTACCAGTATGCCATCGTGCTACCCAAAGCCGAGCAGCATGCGCGCGCACTGACGCATGTGTGCTTGGTGCTGCTGGCAGCCATGACGCTGCTCACCTGTCTCTCGCTGCCATTCGCCCAGCCGATAGCCGCCTTGTTCAAAGCACCTGAACTGGCATGCTGGTGGTGGATGATGCCACTATCGGTATTCGGTTTGGGGCTATGGAATATCCTCAACTACTGGTACATTCGCCGTAGTGCGTTTACGCGCATCAGTGGCTATCAGATTACGCAGAGCGTGTTTTCTGCATCGGGAAAGATCGGTTTGGGTTGGCTTGGCTGGCTGCGAGGAGGGATGATACTGGCTACGGTGTTTGCTCCGCTGCTGTCTATACTCGTCAACGGCGCATTAGCGTGGCGCAAGTATCTGGGCGAACTGTTGCATCCCAGCCGCGAAGACATGCGTGCTATGGCTCGCGAGTATGCCAATTTCCCGAAGTTCAACCTGCCGCGCGCATTGGTTAACTCCGTGGGTATAGCTTTGCCCGTATGGCTGCTCACGCCGCATTTCGGGTTAGCGGCAGTGGGACAACTCTCCCTGGCTATGATGGCTGCGTTTGTCCCACTCAGTATTATTTCCCGTGCTTGTTATCAAGTGCTATATCAGCGTGTGGCAGAACGGGTACAATCCCGACAATCTGTCAGTCATGTGCTGTGGCGTTTCTGCTTATGGATGGCAGTGGCACTTGTGGTAGGACTCATTCCGGTGTTTGTCTTTGTGCCGCAACTCGTGACATTCATCTTCGGTGCAGAGTGGCTGGAGTCGGCGTATATTATCCGAGTCTTGTATCCGTTTATCGTACTGACACCGATATGCGGTTCTATTTGTTTTCTTTCTGATGTCTATGCCAAACAAAAAACCGCCCTCTGGATGGAGGTCGGTTATGTAGCAGCTATGGCGTTGGCGCTTGTCGCGGGTATACACACCGGTGACTTCCTGTCAGCCGTAGCACTTTTCGCGTGGGTGCGTTTTGCTTATCTTGCTATCCAACTGGTGTGGTATATCTTCTTGGTGCGGAATTATAATCGCACACTTTCGTAAATTTGTTTGAGTTTGCTTCCAACAGTTTGCGATGTAAAGCGTTGCATGTTTGCCTTGTCTGTTGCCGGTTGCCGGTTGGCAAATAGCACTTGTTCTATCTTGTCGGCAAACTGATCCGGATGGTTTTCTACCATGTCTTGCTTCACTATTAGAGCATCTACCTCTTCTGCGATGCCTACAGGCGTCGAGATAATTGGCAGACCTGCAGCAGCTGCCTCGGCAAGAACTACTCCGTAGGTCTCAAACCGGCTACTGAGCACAAATGCATCCGCCTTATGCATCCATTCCGCCACTTCTTGCGGAGTCAACTCACCCGTCCAAAGCAATAGTTCTTCCGGGAAGTTCAGGTTTTTGGCATATGCGCGTACCTCGTCATAATCAATTCCTGTCCCCACCAATACAAGTTGCCAGCCTTGTTGTTTGTCTGCAACAATCTTTGCTGCCCGTAGCAGCCCTTTCACATTCTTTGCCCGTTCGTCAAAGCAACTCACATGCAGCAGTATCTTCTTGTTGCTGTTAGAACTAATGAGGCTTTTTTCTTTGAGTGAAACGGTCTTTTTTCTTTCTACTGATTCATAAAAGAACTCATCTACCACATTATCAATCTCTCCCCATTTATTGGCTTGCAGTCTGCACTGTTGCATGGCGCGTTGCAGTGGCATACTAACCGTCAGAACGATAGATGCTTGACGGCAGACAGATTGTGCGAATTGTTGTTTGGTTATGGGCATCTGCATGAACTGCCCGTTTTCGGGCAGGTAGCCGCTCCAGTGTTCCACGATGATATACGGTATATTGTATCTACGTTTGAGCCACAAGGCAAGAGCGCCTTGTTTCTGAATGACGTTGAGTTGCACTACATCGGGCAATCCCCATTCGCGCTTTAGTTGCCGCCATTGATGCAACATGTCGCGCCATTCGAGTGAATGGATGACGCGTACATCCACACCTTGTGCCCGCACAGCGTCCACATGCTTCTGTACGAACAATCCAGCCATTGCGTCACGCTCCGACGGGTACCACGGTGTCAAATACAGCACTTTCATTCACTCATTCATTCACTCATTCATTCACCCTCTGATCTTCATCAGTTTCTCTTTCCATCGGTTGGCTGCCAGCAGCAACGCGAACGAAGGGTGGTACAACCTGCTTACGCTCTGGTAGGTCACAGGGTGCGAACCGAACTGGCGGTAGTGGCTCGCTATTCCCTCGCTGTCGTTGCCGCCCTCGAAGTCGAACTGTAAGTTTTTCTCCTTCGCCAGACGTATAGCCTCGTCTGCCAACCGGGCTGATGCTCCACTCTTGGCTGCCGAAGGCAGATAAGCGGGGATAAGATAATACAGATACCGTTTGTCCCAAACAACAAACGCTGCGGCTGTGGTCTGATCGCCTTCTTTCACACGGATGAACGTGCCATGCTCCTCACGGCGGCACTTCTTCTCCAACACAAGCAGGAACTCCCGCGAGTAGGACAGATGCCTGCCGCGCTCCTTCATACACGCTGTGTGGAAACGGTAGAACTCTTCCGCCGGCATATCGTAGTCGATAGTCAGCGCTGCCGCCTTCTTGAGTTGGCGTTTCTTGTTCTCGGAGAATGCTGCTTCTACCTCGTCGATGTCCGTCAACTCGTCTATGCGGTGCGTCACGCGGTCTTCCACCCTCATCCGTTGTTTGGCGAGCCAATACGGCATAGGGTTACCTGCGGGGTACTGCTGGTAGTAGTACGCTATACCCAGCCCGCGCAGCCGTTGAGCGATCAGTTGGGCTAAACGCTCCTGCATATCGGGTAGTCCGTATAACTCCTGCGTCATCCATACTCCGCCGAACATTGTCAGTTGGGGCATCAGGATAAACTTGTACCACAGCCGCTTGCGAATCAAGTACGGCATCACTGCCACAATCTCTGAATGCGCGGGGTCCCCACAAGCTTGCGCAGTGGGGTGCTTTTGATTGCTGACTGCTGATTGCTGATTACTGACATCTGACCGCGTGAACAGCATCACATCCCACTCCTTGCCGGCACACACTGCCTCCAGCCACCATGGCTGCATCATAACAGGCATATCCGGCTGGTGCTGGCAGAATGTTGCATATAGCTCTTTGGCTGACATGTTCTCGTTGTTTGTCTTGTCCATAGGGTTCTGTTGAGTGCGACTGCAAAGGTACAAAAAAAATCCCACATTTGCAAATCTTCGTGAGAAAAAATCGTATTTGTGCAACAAATAGAAACTATCACGAAAAAAATATGGGATTTTTTGCGTTATTTTGCCATTCTGCGGATAATCTTATCACAGGTGTGGCGGATGTAGAGGAATCTACCCCAGTCAAGGGAAGCGACCACCTTGCAGCGCTTGAGCGGCGTGAACTGAAGGATCTCGGCGAGGGCGAGGAGTGCAGGTATAGTAACCAGAACGATCTTCCAGCCTACCGCCATGCTTTCGTAGAACTCCAGAACCAGAGGCATGAGCAATGCCAGCAGCAAGGTCAATGCCGCACAAGCGGCGAGATGAACCGCTCGAACTTTCTCCATTTGTGCCGTGAGGGAGCATATATCGGCCTGCAGTTTGCTGCGGTTGAGCACACGAATATTGAACACCTGCGTCACAATGACTACAACGATGATCAGCGTAATCAGTATATTCATCACAAGCATCCAGCCGCCGTAGATGATATCCTTTACTCCGTTCATAGCCTGTTGCATACGCTCGGGATTGTCGGCAAACTCCTTTTTGAATGTTCGGTACATGGCAATCAGCGAATCCGCTTCCGCCATCTTTTCCGGAGTCAGTCGTTTCATCCGTTTCTGCTGCTCCGGCGACAACTCGTCCCACGACAGAGCGCGCAGGCTATCCATAGGAGCCAGGATCGTCTGCTCGAAAAGACTCATCGTCTTGTCGAAATGCGTCAGCGAGAAGTAGTACAGTCCGTAGAAGCCTTCAATGATGACGAGCAGTACGATGGCCAGTGCCAGCCACATACCTGACACCGCTTTCATCGATTTCACCTGCGGGATGCGCCCGATTTGCGTGTCGTCAATGATGGTTTGGTTATCCAGTTTGCCATGCAGCAAACTTAATTGCTCCTGCAATTCGTGCAGGTCGTTTGTATTATTCTTTTCCATACGTTTAATGCATTTGTTTGAGTTGTTCTTTGATTCTGACGAGGCGGACGGATACATTCTTTACTGAGATACCCGTGATAGCCGCTATCTCGTCATAAGGGAGATTTTCGAGCCAGAGCAGGACGATAGCCCTGTCAAGGTAGTTGAGGCGGTTGATGCGCTCGTGCAGTTGCCTGATCTGCCTTGTGTCGTTGTCTTTTCCGGCATACAGATCAATGTCCATTGTGAGACTGATGGTGCTTGGCTGCCGTTGTTTTTTCTTTTCATGGGCGAGGCAGGTATTCAGCGCAATGCGATACACCCACGTACTCGTTTTCGATTCATGGCGGAAACGATCTATGCCCTGCCAGAGGTTGATGAGCACTTCCTGAAACAGGTCAGCCACCTCCTCTTGGTCGCCAGAGAACATGTAACACACTGTGTAGATGTTCTTTTTCTGCTCTCTGACAAGTTCGTTGAATTGTTTTTCTTTCTCTGCCATAGGCGTAAAAGTTTTGTTTACCCATTTAGATAACAATTATATGGAAAAAACTACACCCATAAAGCACAAAGTTACAAAAAATAATCCATATTTGCAAATTAAATCATACAATATTTAATCATTTCGCAAAAAATATTCATTTTTTTCTAATGAAAGAGTGCTTTTTATTTGCATATATAAAATATTTTTTGTATTTTTGCTGCAGATTTTGTAATTCAATCGGATTAAGTTGATAAAATTGCATCAAAAGTATGGCAAATGTTCGTTTTGAAGCGTTGAAATCTGCTTTTTCGCATAAATCGACGCAAGTAAATGTGCCCGAAGGCAAAGTAAAGGACTATTTCGCCCGCGATGTATTCACGCGCGAAAAAATGAAAGAGTATATCACGCAAGAGGTGTTAGACCAGCTCTTCGATGATGTGGATAACGGTCGCACTATCCATCGCGACATAGCCGGCGTAGTGGCTATAGGTATCCGTAAATGGGCTATCGAGCACGGCGCGACGCACTTCACGCACTGGTTTCAGCCGCTCACAGGCGGTACGGCCGAGAAGCACGACGCGTTCTTTACACTGAAAGACGGCGCGCTGATCGAAGAGTTCAGCGGCGACTCATTGTATCAGCAAGAACCCGACGCATCCTCGTTCCCGAGCGGCGGTATTCGTAACACCTTCGAGGCACGCGGTTACTCGGCGTGGGATCCTTCGTCGCCTGTTTTCCTAATCGGTGACACGCTCTGTATTCCCACGGTGTTCGTCGCTTATACTGGCGAGGCGCTCGACTACAAGACACCTCTCATCCGCTCCACAGCGGCTCTATGCCACGCCGCACGCGAGGTATGCGCGTACTTCGACAAACAGGTTAAACACGTGCACGCTAACCTTGGTTGGGAACAAGAGTACTTCCTCGTGGACGAAGCCCTCTACAACGCTCGCCCGGACTTGATGCTCACCGGTCGTACACTGATGGGACACAATAGCGCCAAGAGCCAGCAACTCGAAGACCATTACTTCGGTGCTATCCCTGCCCGTGTGCTTGCCTTCATGCGCGAACTCGAATACGAAGCTCTGAAAGCCGGTATACCTGTGCGCACGCGTCATAATGAGGTGGCACCAAACCAGTTTGAGATGGCGCCGATCTTCGAGGACGTGAACCTCGCTAACGACCATAACCTGCTTGTAATGTCAATCATGGAGCGCGTAGCCGAACGCCATCACTTCCGCGTACTGCTGCATGAAAAACCCTACGCCGGCGTCAACGGCAGCGGCAAGCACTGTAACTGGTCGCTGCAGACCAACACCGGCATCAACCTCCTCGCCCCGGGTAAGAACCCTTACCAGAACCTGCAGTTCATCACGTTCCTCGTGAATGTGCTGATGGCTGTGCAGCGGCATAACGGTCTGCTGAAAGCCTCAATCGTCAGTGCGACGAACGAACATCGTCTCGGTGCCAACGAAGCGCCGCCGGCGATCATCAGTGTGTTCCTCGGCAAGCAGATAACCGCCGTGCTCGACAAACTCGAGCATGCCACAGCCGAAGAGGCGGTAATCATCAACGCCAAGAAAGAGATGAAACTGGGCGTGGCGAATATTCCTGAGATCTTACTCGACAACACCGACCGCAACCGCACCTCGCCCTTCGCATTCACGGGTAACCGTTTTGAGTTCCGCGCTGTCGGTTCGTCAGCAAACTGCGGCGCAGCGATGCTCGCGCTCAACGCTGCCGTAGCCGAGCAACTCATGCTCTTCAAGCAGGAGGTGGACAGCCGCATCGAGAAAGGCGAACCGAAGGAGCGGGTGCTGTTTGATGTGATTAAGAAGTATATCGTAGACTGCAAAGCCATCCGTTTTGACGGTAATGGCTATAGCGACGAGTGGAAAACCGAAGCCACCAAGCGCGGTTTGGACTGCGAGACGAGTGTGCCTTTGGTTATCGACCGTTACCTTGCGCCGGAGTCTGTGAAAATGTTCGGCTTGACGGGCGTACTTAGCGAAGCCGAACTCCACAGCCGCAGTGAAGTCAAATGGGAAACCTACGTCAAGAAACTTCAAATCGAAAGCCGCGTAATGGGCGATCTCGTAGTCAACCACGTACTGCCTGCCGCCAAACGTTATCAGACCATGCTGCTGCAGAACGTACTTGCCGTCAAGCAGGTGTTCAATGCCGAGGAGGTCGCCTCGCTCAACGAAATGGACTATAGCATCATCAAGCAGATTGAGCACCACTCGGGAGAGATCTTCGCAGGAGTAGAACGAATGACCGAAGCGCGCCATAAAGCCAACCGCCAACCGGACGAGCGCAGCAAAGCCATCGCTTACCACGACACTGTTCTGCCCCTCATGGCAGCGATCCGCGAGCACGCCGATGCCCTCGAACTCATTGTCGATGACGAACTTTGGACTCTCCCCAAGTACCGCGAACTTCTCTTCATCCACTAATCCAATGAAACTTCCATTCATAAAGATGCACGGCTTGGGCAACGACTACGTGTTTATCGACTGTTTCCCGCAAGTCACGGCTGAGATCCTCAGTCACACCGACCTGCCAGCCTTGGCGCGCCGCGTCAGTGACCGTCATGCGGGTATCGGTTCAGACGGTTTAGTGCTGATCCTTCCCTCCGAGAACGCCGATGCACGAATGCGCATCTTCAATGCCGACGGTTCGGAAGCGCAGATGTGCGGCAACGCTATCCGCTGCGTGGGTAAGTACCTCTACGAGAGCGGCTTGTGCCGTCAGACGAAGATGTATATAGAGACGCTTGCCGGAATCCGTACCCTCGCCTTGCAGGTCAAGGATGAGGTAGTGGAGCTGGTTACGGTGAATATGGGACAGCCGCAGATTATGCCCGATGTACTGACCCTGGCAGGCACGCCGTACGCGTTTATGTCGGTGAATATGGGCAACCCGCACGCCGTGTTCTTCCGCGACTATATACCTACCGACGAAGACCTTCGTACCCGCGGACCGCGGATTGCCACCCACCCGCATTTTGCCGAGGGCACGAACGTCGAGTGTGTGCGAGTGCGTAATCCTCACGAACTCGATGTACGCGTCTGGGAACGCGGATCGGGTGCAACCCTTGCTTGCGGTACAGGAGCCTGTGCAGCAGTAGTGGCGGCTATCCAAGACGGCTGGACGGAACGCAGCGTGACGGTTCATCTGCCGGGCGGTGACCTCAATATCCAATGGAAAAACGACAGACAATCCGTCTATATGACCGGTCCGGCGGAAGAAGTGTTCCGGGGAGAATTGGCAGTTGATTAATGATTAAGAACCCTAGTTATAGTAACCTCAAGCCGCAATATCTCTTCACGGAGATTACTAATCGCACTGCGGCGTATCAGGCAGCACACCCTGGTCAGACTATTCTGCGTTTGGGTGTAGGCGATGTGACGCGTCCCTTGCCAGCCGTCATCGTACAGGCGATGCAGCAGACCGCTTCCGAACTCGGGCAGCCGGAAACATTCCGCGGCTACGGACCCGAGGAAGGTTACGAATGGTTGCGCCAAACCATCATCGAACAGGATTATGCGCCACTGGGCATCCAACTGGAGGTGGACGAGGTGTTCATCAGCGATGGCGCAGGCAGCGACCTCGGTAACCTGAGCGAACTGTTTGCACAGGACAACCGCGTAGCCATCATCGATCCGACCTATCCTGCCTACGCCGACACCAGTATCATGGCTGGGCGAGAGATTATGTACCTTCCTTGTCATGCAGAGAACAGTTTCGTACCAGAGCTACCCAAACAGAAGGCGGATATCATCTATCTCTGCAACCCGAACAACCCCACAGGCACAGTTCTCACTCGTGCACAACTCAAGCCGTGGATTGACTACACGCGCACGAACCATAGTATTATTATCTATGATGCAGCCTACGAGCCATTCATCACGCAGCCTAATGTGCCGCATAGCATCTACGAGATCGACGGCGCCGGGGAGGTGGCTATTGAGGTGAAGAGTTACAGCAAGTCTGCCGGCTTCACTGCTGTGCGCTGCGGCTATACCGTTGTGCCCAAAGCCACAGGTCTGCAAGCAATGTGGCTACGGCGTCAATGCACGAAATACAATGGCACATCCTACATCGCGCAACGTGCAGCGATGGCAACCTACACCCCCGAAGGTCGTGCCGGTTTGCGGGCAAACCTCGAAGTCTATCATTCTACAGCCCACAGCCTGAAGTCCGGGCTGCAAGCTCTGGGCTACGAGGTGTATGGCGGCATTGATTCGCCGTATATATGGTGCCGCGCACCGCACGGCTGGAACTCATGGAAGTTCTTTGACCATCTGTTGCAACAGTGTCAGATCGTCTGCACACCCGGCGTCGGGTTTGGCGCCTCAGGTGAAGGCTATGTGCGCTTCTCGGCGTTCTCCCGCCCCGAAGTCTGCGCTGAAGCTTTGCAACGCTTAAAACAATTGTAAATCGCAAATACTTAAATCGTAAATATATTTATGTGTGGAATCGTAGGATATATCGGCAAGCGCAAGGCGTACCCGATTCTGATTAAAGGTCTGCATCGTTTGGAATACCGCGGTTACGATAGTGCCGGCGTGGCGCTCATCAACCCCGAAGGACAACTGAACATCTACAAAGCCAAAGGCAAGGTTGCCGAACTCGAAGCCTACGCCGCGGACAAAGACACCGGCGGTTGCATCGGTATCGCCCACACCCGTTGGGCAACACACGGCGAACCGAACACCGTCAATGCGCACCCGCATTACTCCGAGAGCGAACGCCTGGCAATTATCCACAACGGCATCATCGAGAACTACGCCGTACTCAAAGCAGGTCTGCAAAAGGAAGGTTACACCTTCCGCTCCGACACCGATACCGAGGTGCTGGTACAGCTCATCGAATATACCCAACTCAACCGCCACGTGGATCTGAAGACCGCCGTGCAACTCGCGCTGCAACAGGTCATTGGTGCCTACGCCATCGCCGTGTTGGACAAGGACAATCCCGACACCCTCGTCGCTGCCCGCAAAGGTTCGCCGCTCGTAGTCGGCATCGGTGATGATGAGTATTTCCTTGCCTCCGACGCCACGCCGATTGTCGAATACACCGACAAAGTCATCTACATCGAGGATGAGGAAGTCGTTTCTCTGCGTCTCGGCGAGGATGTGGATATTACCACCATCAACAATGTCACCAAGACCCCGGAAATCAAGCGTCTCGAACTCTCCCTCTCACAACTCGAGAAAGGCGGCTACCCGCACTTCATGCTCAAGGAGATCTTCGAGCAGCCGCGCACTCTCACCGACTCCATGCGCGGACGAGTAAATGTCCGTCAGGACAACATCGCCCTCTCCGGCTTCATCGACAACAAAGACCGTTTCCTCAACGCCAAGCGCATCATCATCACCGCTTGTGGCACGTCGTGGCACGCCGGACTCATCGCCATGTACGCCATCGAAGAGTTTGCGCAGATCCCCGTCGAGGTCGAGTATTCCAGCGAGTTCCGTTACCGCAAACCCGTCATCAACAAGGATGACGTAGTCATCGCCATCTCGCAATCCGGCGAGACAGCCGACACCCTCGCAGCCATCCAACTGGCAAAAGAGAAAGGTGCATTCATCTTCTCTATCTGCAATGTCGTCGGTGCCTCTATCCCGCGCGTCAGCGACAGCGGCTGTTACACCCACGTTGGTCCCGAGATAGGCGTCGCCTCCACCAAAGCTTTCACCGCACAAGTTGTAGCACTCACAATGCTCGCACTCTGCATCGGCAAGGAGAAAGGCACAATGAGCAAGGAGCAATATCTGCGCATCGTCCGCGAACTCGGACAGATCCCCGACAAGATCGAGCGCGTACTCGGGCAGAACAAACGCATCGCCGACTTCGCCAAGACCTTCACCTACGCCCAGAACTTCATCTATCTCGGACGCGGCTACAACTTCCCCATAGCGATGGAAGGCGCGCTCAAACTCAAAGAGATAAGTTACATCCACGCCGAGGGTTATCCCGCCGCCGAAATGAAACACGGCCCCATAGCCCTAATCTCACAAGAGATGCCTGTGGTGGTCGTAGCACCGCATTGCGGCACGTATGAAAAGGTCGTAAGTAACATCCAGGAGATCAAAGCCCGCAAGGGCAGAGTCATCGCCGTAGTCACCGAAGGCGACCAGCTTGTCAGCCGTATTGCCGACTACACCATCGAGATCCCCGCAACCGAAGAGTGCCTCACCCCCCTGCTGACGGTTATCCCGCTGCAACTGCTCGCTTACCATATAGCCGTAATAAAAGGTTGCGATGTCGATCAACCCCGCAACCTTGCCAAATCTGTGACAGTAGAGTAACTCTTACATCATCCCTCCCATACCTGCGCCGGCGGGCATGGCGGGAGCGGGATTCTCCTCTTTCTTGTCCACGATCACGCACTCCGTGGTGAGGAACATACCTGCTATCGATGCAGCGTTCTCCAGCGCTACGCGGGCAACCTTGGCGGGATCAACGACACCGGCAGCCAACAGGTTCTCGTACTCGTCCTTGCGGGCATTGTAGCCGAAGTCGGCTTTGCCGTTGCGCACTTTGTCAACGACTACTGCACCTTCTTTACCGGCGTTGTGCACGATCTGACGCAGCGGCTCTTCGATAGCGCGGCGAACGATCTCTATACCTGTCTGCTCGTCCTCGTTCTCGCCTTTCAGCCCTGCCAGAGCCTCTTGTGCGCGGATATACGCTACGCCGCCGCCCGGAACGATGCCTTCTTCGATAGCAGCACGTGTGGCGCTCAAGGCGTCGTCCACGCGGTCTTTCTTCTCCTTCATCTCCACCTCACTGGCAGCACCGACATTGAGTTGGGCTACGCCGCCGGCAAGTTTGGCGAGACGCTCCTGAAGTTTCTCTTTGTCGTAGCTCGATTTGGTGGCAGCGATCTGCGCTTTGATCTGTGCAACGCGCTGTGCGATAGCGTCCTTGTCACCTGCGCCGTTGACGATGGTGGTGTTCTCCTTGCTAACCGTGATGCTCTCGGCCGTGCCGAGCATCTCGATGGTAGCCTGATCGAGCTTGATACCTTTCTCCTCGCTGATCACTACGCCTCCGGTGAGGGTAGCAATATCTTCGAGCATCTCTTTGCGGCGGTCGCCAAAGCCCGGAGCCTTTACAGCGCAGATCTTCAGTTGTGCACGCAAACGGTTCACTACCAGCGTGGTCAACGCCTCGCTATCCACATCCTCAGCGATGATCAGAAGCGGACGACCGGATTGTACGGCAGGCTCGAGAACAGGAAGTAGTTCCTTCAGGTTGGATATTTTTTTGTCGTGGATCAAGATGTAAGGCTTGTCCATTTCTACTTCCATGGTCTCGGTGTTCGTTACGAAGTACGGGCTTATATACCCGCGGTCGAACTGCATGCCTTGTACCACGTCGATGGTGGTGTCCATGCCCTTGGCTTCGCCGATGGTGATCACGCCGTCCTTGCTGACCTTGCGCATTGCGTCGGCGATGAGCTTACCGATCTCGGCATCGTTGTTAGCGGAGATCGTGGCAACCTGCTCAATCTTGTCGAAGTCGTTGCCTACCACCTCGCTCTGCTCCTTGATATGAGCAACAACAGCGCTGACAGCCTTGTCTATACCGCGCTTGAGATCCATCGGGTTGGCTCCGGCAGCTACGTTCTTAAGTCCGACGCCTACGATGGCTTGTGCGAGAACGGTAGCTGTTGTTGTACCGTCACCGGCTTGGTCACCGGTCTTCGATGCAACCTCTTTGACGAGCTGTGCGCCGAGGTTCTCGGCCGCGTCGTCAAGTTCAATCTCTTTGGCTACCGTCACACCGTCCTTGGTGATGTGCGGAGCACCGTATTTCTTGTCCAGAATGACATTACGTCCCTTCGGACCAAGTGTCACTTTCACTGCGTCAGCCAACTGGTCAACGCCACGCTTCAGCGCTTCCCGCGCCTCTGTATCGTATGTTATAATCTTTGCCATTGTATTTTTCTTTTAATAATCTATTGAATAACTGCGAGCACATCTGCTTGCTTGATAATTAAGAATTTTTCTCCTTCGAACTCGAGTTCCGTGCCGCTGTACTTGCCGTACAACACCTCGTCGCCTTCCTTGAGGATCATCGGTTCGTCTTTTGTGCCGTTGCCTGCTGCGAGCACTGTGCCGCGCAACGGTTTCTCTTTTGCACTGTCGGGGATGATGATGCCACCGATAGTCTTTTCTTCTGCAGCCGCCGGCTTAACCAGCACACGGTCTGCTAAAGGTTGAATTTTTGCCATAGTATATTGTATTTAAATATTTGTCAAATCCACTGAATACGAAGCAAAATCTATGCCAAACCATATACATGGCGGATTCTGTCAGTCCAAGCACTATCAATTCTGCCAAATTGTCAGACTCGTTCGCGTAATGCCTGATTGCCAATTCAGCACAAAATGTACAATTTTGCAGAATTATTGCATAAAAATTTGCAAATATGAGAATATTTTCGTAACTTTGTGGGCTTTTTTGGATTTAGCGATGGATTATCAATATCTAAATACCATCAACTCGCCTCAAGACCTCAAGGCTTTACCGCGTGAAGCGCTGCCTCAAGTGTGTGCCGAACTCAGGGACTTCATCGTGAGCGAACTCAGCCATAACCCCGGGCATCTCGGCTCATCATTAGGCGTGATAGAACTCACGGTTGCCCTGCATTACGTGTTCGACACCCCCGATGACAGACTCATCTGGGACGTAGGTCATCAGGCTTACGCCCATAAGATCCTCACCGGTCGTCGCGATACGTTCCGCACCAACCGTCAGTTTGGCGGTTTGGCACCTTTCCCCACACCCGCCGAGAGCGAGTACGACACCTGCGTCTCCGGACATGCCAGCAACAGTATATCTGTGGCGCTGGGCATGGACATAGCCAATAGGCAAAAGTCGAAAGCCGATGCTCACAAACGCAAGGTCGTGGCAGTCATCGGCGATGGGGCGATGACAGGCGGTCTGGCATTCGAGGGACTGAACAACGCCTCGATGGACAAGAATGATCTGCTCATCGTGCTCAATGACAACAATATGGCGATCGATCCCATCAAGGGCGGATTCACGCAGTATCTCGTTGACTTGACAACCTCACCAGGCTACAACAAACTTCGTTGGTGGGGCTATCAGACGCTCATTAAGATGCACCTGATGTCCGAGCACAAGCGCGCGAAGATCCTGCGCTTCAACAATAACCTCAAGACAACCATCTCCAAGCAGCCGAAAAATATCTTCCAAGGTCTGAATATCCGCTATTTCGGTCCTGTGGACGGGCACGATGTGATAACGCTCGTGCGCATCCTGAGCGAGATAAAGAACTACCACGGTCCCAAAGTGCTGCACATCGTCACCCAGAAAGGCAAGGGCTACGCACCCGCCGAAGCCGACCAGACCGTTTGGCATGCACCCGGAGAGTTCGATGTCGAGACCGGCGAACGCTTGGCAGAAAAACAAACTGTCAACTCTCAACTATCAACTGTCAACTCTCCGCTGTGGCAAGAGGTGTTCGGGCAGACATTACTCGATCTGGCTCAGAAAGATGAGCGCATAGTAGGCATCACGCCGGCTATGCCCTCCGGCTGCTCAATGACGATCATGCAAAAAGAGCTGCCCGACCGTGTGTACGATGTCGGCATAGCCGAAGGACACGCGGTGACGTTCAGCGCAGGCTTGGCGAAGGAAGGCTTAGTGCCGTTCTGTAATATCTACTCATCGTTCCTCCAGCGCGCCTACGACAATATCATCCACGACGTAGCCATCGGTAAGATGCACGTCGTCTTCTGCATCGATCGCGCAGGCATAGTCGGCAACGACGGTGCCACGCACCACGGCCTGCTCGACCTCGCCTATCTGCGTCCTATACCGAACATCCAGATCGCTGCACCGATGACCGCCACTGACCTGCGTCAGATGATGACCATGGCAGTCGATATGCCCGGACCCATCGCCATCCGCTATCCGCGTGGCAGAAGCAAAGACCGCGAACTCCCGCCCGTCGAATACGGTAAAGCGGTGTGCCTGAGAGAGTCAAAAGTCGAAAGTCAAAAGTCGAAAGCCGAAAGCCGAGTTTGTGTTCTTTCGATAGGCTCCATCGGTAATACCGTCGAGCAAGCCTTAGATGCGCACGAGCAGTTGAAAGATGTCGGGCATTGGAATATGCGTTGGCTCAAACCGCTGGATGTAGAAACAGTCAAGACTGTGGCAGAACACTACGACACCATAGTGACCGTCGAAGATGCGATGACCTCCGGCGGACTTGGCAGCGCCGTGCTGGAAGCAGTTGAGGGGTTGCCGGTCAAAGTGAAACGCCTCGGCGTGAACGATCAGTTCGTTACCCATGGTAGCACCGCCGAACTGATGAATATGCTGCACCTCGATGCCGAAGGTATAGCAGATTCATTGATAAAGTTGAGAATGGAGTGTTGAGAGTTTATACATTGAACTTATAACTTTAAACTCATTTAACTACTCTAAACACTAAACAAACAAATATATGCGAGTTATTATTGCCGGAGCAGGCGAGGTAGGAACGCACTTGGCGAAACTGCTGTCGCGAGAGAACATCGACATCAGTCTGATGGACGAACGTGCCGAACGTATCGAAGGCCTCGATGCCGACTACGACATGCTGACGATGGTCGGTCTGCCGACCTCTATCCATGACCTCGAAGAGATAGGCGTGCGCGATGTCGATCTGTTTGTGGCGGTTACACCGTCGGAGTCGGAGAATATGACCGCCTGCTTGATAGCCAACCAGTTAGGCGCTAAGAAGACCCTAGCTCGCATCGATAATTACGAGTACCTGATGCCCGAGAACAAACGGTTCTTTGAGCAGATGGGTCTCAACCACCTCATCTACCCCGAGGTGCTCGCGGCGCAGGAGATCTGCGAATCGCTCAAGAAAAACTGGATGCGTTATCACCTCACGCTCTGCAACGGTCTGCTCGACCTCTGCGTCGTGAAGATCCGCGAGGGGGCACCGATGGTCGGCAAGCAGTTTATGTCGGGCTTCTACGCCCACGGCAACTACCGCATTGTAGCCATCAAACGCGGACCGGATACAATCATTCCAAGCGGCACGGATGCCGTGGAAGTGGGCGATATGATCTACGCCGTTTGCACACGCGAGAATATGTCTGTGCTTCGCAAGGAAGCCGGCAAGAGCGAACGCGAGATCAACAATATCATCTTCTTCGGAGGCAGTAAGATCGCCCAGAAAGCCGTTTTGTCACTGCCCGAAGGCAAGACCGTCAAGATCCTTGAAGCTGACCGCGAACTCTGCGAACGGCTCTCGGAGAAGATGGGCGATGCGATGATCATCCACGCTGACGGCAGCGATATGAGCGTACTTAAGGAGGAAGGTATAGAGGATGCCGATGCCTTCGTAGCCGTCACCGACCGCAGCGAAGCGAACATCTTCGCCTGCCTGGCTGCAAGGCGGTTTGGCGTGCGCAAGACCATCGCCGAAATAGAAAACATGGACTACATCAGTATGGCAGAACAGCTTGAGGTTGGCTCGATGCTCAACAAGAAAACCATCGCCGCCAGTTACATCTACCGCCTGCTGATGAAAGCCTCGGTGCAGAACGTACAGAACCTCACCTCTGCCGACGCGGAGATAGTGGAGTTCGTCGTCACCGAAGACAGCCGCATCACCCGCGACATGATCAAGAATATGCGTCTGCCGCAAGAATGTAACATCGGTGCACTCGTTCGTGCCGGCGAAGGCATCCTTGTCAACGGCGACACCCAGTTGCTGCCCGGTGACCAAGTTGTCGTATTCTGCAAAAGCAATAACCTCCAACGCATTGAGAAGTTCTTTAAATGACAAGGACATTCAACTGGAAAATAGTATTTCGCACGTACGGCTCGCTGCTGCTCATCGAGGCGCTGTTTATGGTTGTGCCGACTGTTGTAGCGTACCTGTACGGCGATCCGGATGGAGGTGCGTTTGCCGTGAGCACATTCATTACGCTCATTGCCGGCTGGATTGCCATGCGCATTGGTCGTGACGCGCCACGCCGCGTAAGCGAACGCGAGGGCTACCTGATTGTGGCGCTTGTGTGGTTCGTGTTCTCGGCGTTCGGAATGTTGCCGTTCTACCTGTCCGGTGCGCTGGATACCATCACCGACTCGTGGTTCGAGACCATGGCGGGCTTCTCGACTATGGGCGCTACAGTTATCCCGAATGTGGAAATCATGTCGCATGCTATCCTGCTATGGCGAGCACTTATGCAATGGCTCGGAGGTATGGGTATCATCGTACTCAGTGTGGCTGTCCTGCCATTGTTCGGCTTGGGCGGTATGCAGCTCTATGCGGCTGAGGTTACCGGCGTAAGTTACGAGAAACTCTCCCCGCGCATCAACAGTACGGCACGTCTGCTGTGGGGTACCTATGTGCTACTCACTGTTCTGGAAACACTCCTGCTGAACTTCTTCGGCATGGATATGTTCGACTCCGTCTGCCATTCCATGGCTACGATCTCCACCGGCGGATTCTCCACCAAGAACACCTCCCTCATGCTTTGCAGTCCCGCTATCCAATATACGGTTGCGATCTTCATGCTCCTGTCGGGTATCAACTTCACGCAACTGATCTTCTTCCTGCGCGGCAAACCCGAGAAGCTCTTCCACGACGAGGAGTCGCACTGGTATATAGGCGCTGTGTGGATCTGTACCCTCATACTGACCATCGGCTTGTTCGTCTATTACACCTGGATCGAACCGGCTGAATGGCTACCTCGGTTGGTCGGAGCGAATGTGGTCAAGGGCTACGCCTACCACGCCGAGTGGGCGTTCCGCAATGCGTTCTTTACCATCTGCGCCACGATCACCAGTACAGGATTTGCGTCGGCAGACTATATGCTTTGGCCGAAGATCATCTGGGTGTTTGTGTTCCTCACGATGTTCACAGGCGGTGCATCAGGCAGTACAGCCGGTGGTATCAAGTGGGTGCGTATAGCCATCTTCGCCAAGAACGCGTACGCCGAACTATATCGCCGTATTCACCCGAATGCCGTGCTGCCTATCCGCTTCAACAAACGACCGCTCAGTCAGACCGTCACGAACAATGTCATGGCGTTCCTGTTTTTCTATGTGGTGATCATCATCCTTGCTACGTTCATTTTCATCGCCTGCGGTATATCGCCCAGCGAAGCGTTCGCTACAGCCGTCAGCGGTATGGGTAATGTCGGCGAGAGCCTCGGGCAATACGGCCCATCGGGTAACTACGCGAACTTCCCCATCGTAGCCAAATGGATAATGACCCTCGTCATGCTTATCGGCCGTCTGGAGATCTTCACCGTCATACTGCTCTTCTCACCCGCCCTCTGGCGCAAATAATATGAAGCCGTACCAAATCCTTCTCTGCATACTCTCCACCTTCGCTGTTCTTGCAGCGGTGTGCGCCGTAGGTGCAGGCAGAAGCGAACTGGTGCGTGTTCCCTCTATCGAATCCTTCCTCCCCGAGTTACCTGCCCGCACAGCCCCGGATAGCCTCTTGGCGGAGAATGACTTGTCTGTTGATACATTTGTTTCTATCGCCGATACCCTTCCGGTTGAGCCTGTTCAGCAAACTCAACCTGACACTACTCTTGCCAACCCGAAAGTCGTCGAACTCCCGCAATCTCTGCCGCAGACCACTCTATACCTGCCGCAGTTCTATGCCGCCTTGGGCAAAGCAGCTGAACAATCCGTGCGCATCGTACATTACGGCGATTCGCAGATAGAGGAAGATCGTATATCGATGATCATCCGCCGCCGTCTGCAAGACCGCTTTGGCGGAGGTGGTATAGGTCTCGTGCCGATGGTACAAACTATCCCCACCTACACCGCCAAACAGGCAATTGAACAGGACGGTCACGAAGTGCCCAACTCAACCGTTCGTCGTTATCTGTCCTACGGTCCATCATCCATGCGCCTCAAGGACGATAACCGCTACGGACCCATGGCGCAGGTAGCCTACATCACCGAACCCATTGACGTCACCGTCGAACTCCTCCGTGACCGCGTACCGACCTACGACTACGATCGCATCCGCATCCTCTGCACGGATAGTGTCAGCGTCACTCTCATATCCGACAGCGCAGCTATAAACAGCGCAGCGTATAAACACGTAGTTATAAACAGCGAAGCGCAGCGTAGTTCCACCCTGCGCTTCGAAGGCGAAGGCTACGTATATGGTATTTCACTCGAGACAGCTACCGGCGTTCAGGTGGACAATATCCCTATGCGCGGTGCGGCGGGAACGAACTTCACTTCGATGAACCGTCAGCAGTTCGCGGACTACTTCCGCGAGACGAACACCGCCCTTATCATCATGCAGTTTGGCGGCAATGCGATGCCGTCTATCCGTACGCAGGCGGCTGTGGAGAAGTACGTACTAGCTATGCGCCAGCAGATTCGTTTCCTTAAGTCTGCTGCTCCCAACGCCTCGCTGCTGTTTATCGGGCCATCGGATATGATCACTGTCATCGATGGCGAACAGCAGACCTACCCCTTGTTGCCAATGATGGACAGTGCGCTGCTTGCGATGGTTGCCGAAGAGGGTGGAGCATACTACTCACTCTTCCGGCTCATGGGCGGCGCAGGCAGTATGGTCAGTTGGCGTGACAAAGGGCTCGCTGGTGACGATATGATCCACTTTACCCGTGCCGGAGCAAAGAAGGTCGGTGAGATGCTCGCCGCACAACTCCTCGAAGACTACGACTTCTTTACCGAAGTCCTTAATGATACAATAGCCCAAGACACAATAACAAATGATTGAGTGGTTCACATATAACCCCGCACACCCGCTACTCTTCACCCAGTTCTACTTCTGGGCGTTCTTTGCTATCGTCTATGCGGGCTTCACCCTCATCATGCATCGTGCCGGAACCAAGCGCAGCCGTCTTCACGCCCGCAACATCTATCTCATGGCAGCCTCGTGGTTCTTTTACTACAAGACCTCCGGCATCTTCCTGCTCATCCTCGCCTTTATCACGCTCAGCGATTTCCTCATCGGAAAGCGCATCTACCAAGCCAAATCCCGCAATCAGGTATCAGCCAAGCTTTGGCTGATTCTCAGCGTCTGCATCGACCTCTCGCTGCTCTTTTACTTCAAGTACGCGTATTTCTTTACGAACATCTTCAATGACCTGTTCGGCACATCGGTTCAGGTCTTCGATATCTTCGCCTACATCGGCAACGGCTTCAGCCACGACGGTCGTTTCCTCGTGGATCGCATCATCCTTCCGGTCGGTATATCGTTCTATATCTTCCAGGTTATCTCCTACGCCGTGGATATCTACCGCGGCAAGATCGAACCTGTCCGCAATATCCTCGACTTCGGCTTCTACGTCTCGTTCTTCCCGCAGCTCGTAGCCGGACCTATCGTCCGCGCCTCGGAGTTCGTGCCGCAGCTCTATCGCCCGTTCTTCCTCACCCGCCGACAGTTCGGTATAGCGGTGTTCTGGATTCTGAACGGCCTCTTGAAAAAGATCATCCTCTCCGACTACCTCGCCGTCAACTTCATCGACCGCGTGTTCCAGAGCCCGATGCTCTTCTCCGGCTTCGAGAACTTCTTCGCCCTGCTCACCTATTCGATGCAGGTCTATGCCGACTTCTCCGGCTACACGGATATCGCCATCGGCGTGGCGCTGCTCATGGGCTTCTACCTGCCGCAGAACTTCGACTCGCCGTATAAGTCCCGCAACCCGCAGGAGTTCTGGCGCCGCTGGCATCAGTCGCTCTCGCGGTGGCTGAAGGGTTACGTGTATATCCCTCTCGGCGGCAACCGCACCCTGCTCGGGCGACCGGCAAGCAAACTCCTTGCCTCCAACTGCAACTCGTTCCTCACTATGCTCATCGGCGGACTATGGCACGGAGCAAGCTGGAACTTCGTCATCTGGGGCGGACTCAATGGTGTGGGAATGATTGTCAACAAGTGCTGGCGTGCAATGAGCGAACATATTCGCTATATTCTCATGCTTCTGCTGGCGGTCGCCATGGTGGCTGCGCGCCAACTCACGCACGGCACGTACGCGCTGGTGAATATGGTTGAGGTGTGGGTACTCATCCTTTGGGTCGGCACATCGATCTGGTACGTCGGCTGGCTGTGGGGCTTCCGTACGGATACCTCCCGTTTCGTCCGCTGGATCGACCAGGCTTGGGAGATCATCCAGACCTTCGTCTTCATCTCCTTCACCCGTCTGTTCTTCCGCTCGGCAAGTAACCTCGACCCCGCTACCGCCAACCGCGAAGCCTGGCAGACAGCCAAGCAGATGGTGCATCAGATAGGTTGCGCATGGGATAATTCGATTATCCTGCCGTTCATCGGGGAGTACAAGTACGTCGTGCTCCTGTTCGTTGCCGGCATGATCATCCACTGGCTGCCCGACCGCTTCAAGCGCCGTTACCGTCTTTGGTTCGCGGCTATGCCGCTGCCGCTGATCATCCTCGCCGCTGCCGCAGCCGTGCTCATCGCATACCAGTTCATAACCGCTGATATGCAACCGTTTATCTACTTCCAGTTCTAATCCGTGACACTCTTCTCACCCTACTGCGCGTTGCTTGCAGGGGATTCGCTCTCGCGGTACTCGGTAGGAGTCTTGCCGGTGTTTGCTTTGAAGCTTTTGGAGAAATAACGTGGGTCGCTGAAGCCGCAGGCATAGGCGACCTCTTTTGCTGCCATGTCGGTGGTGCGCAGCAGGTTGCAGGCGTGCTTGATGCGTGCCGCCTGAACGAAGTCCTTGGCGGAGAGGTTGAACAGCTCGTGCATCTTCCTGTTGAGCGATGAGCGGCTCATATTCGTCACATCGGCTATCTCGTCGATGGAGAGGTTGTTGTCGCTTATATGCTGCTCCATAAACTGGTGCAAGGTGCTCAGGAACCGGTCGTTCATACTAGAGTAACCCGGAGCAAGTATCTCGGGTACGGGCAACGGCTCTTGAGGTTGCTGTCCGGCTGAATCCTGTCGGTCGCTGACGAGCAGGTACCGCTCCTGCAGGTCAAGATACGCTTCCAACATCTCTGCCCGCTGCTTACGGTGCATACGCACGCGAACGGTCTGCACCGTGATAGCCACCGTGATGAGCAGCAACAGTCCTATCTGCAGTATCCAACCTGCTGTACTCTCCCTGAACGTCGGAGTGACGGTGATCTGCAGCCTGCGGGTGTTGTCCTGCCATTGCCCTAAGGCATTGGTTGACTGCACTTCAAAGATGTATTCGCCCGGATTGAGATCCTGAATCAGTATCTGGCTGAGTTTCGTCGGCGCACTCCACGGCTCATCGTTCTCGTCCGTGCTGTAGAACCGTGTGCGGTACTGGATATCGGTGTTGTCGCGGTAGTCCAACGCCGCAAACATGATGCCCATACTGCGCTCGTTGGGAGCCAAGGTGATGCGGGTGAGTTCATCCACGGCATAGTTCGGTTTGCTCTCCAGATAGATGGCACTCAGGGCAATACGCACCGGCTCCGTCTCGGGCATCAGCTCCGACTTGTTGAGCACCAGCAGTCCATCCAGCGGCGCAAGCAATATTCGTCCGTCGCCGAGGTCTATAGGCCATGTCTCGCCTAAGAGTAACGGCCGTTTGTCAGGCGTCTGGAAGAACGATTTGCCGTAATTGGTAATTCCGGATTGGAGATTGGAGATTGGAGCTTGAAGATTGATGATCGACAGTGCGCTATTGCCTTGCACCAGTAATTCATTCTCCGACCATGGCATGATATCAAACACAATATCGGAGTGGAGTCCGTCGGCTTCGGTTATGTGCTTGAACTCCAGCACATCAGCATGGATATCGTCGCTCGTCAGCAGGTTAATACCTCCGCCCTCGGTACCGACGTACAGTTGCCCGTTCTTTAGGCACATACACATCACGATATTGTTGCTCAGCGATGTTGCCCGACCGCCTTCGCGTTGGTGCAGACGTAGTCCTCTCTTATCGACCACCAGCAGTCCTTTGGGCGTCGCGCCAAGAATAGTGTTGTCGTCCATAATGAGCAGACGGCGGATGGACATCGTTTCCGTACCGGGTATCTGCACGAACGTCTCGCCTTGCTGTTTCCACAGGCCGAAGCCGTAGCTGGCAGCCCAGATTGTTCCGTTGGAGTCCTCGGCTATCTCATAGACATTGCGCACGTACTCGTAGCGCTTGATGTTCGGGTGCTGCGGGTCGTTGTCGCTGCGCATCAGACAGCCGGGTTTGCAACCTATCCACGCCTTGCCATCGCGTGACTCGTAGAAGCAGTAGGGCTGCTCGCCGAAGGAGGCAGGTGACTTACTCAGGTGTCCGTCCGGATGCACGTAACCGATACGATGAAACGCCGAATCATACACTATCACCTGTTTGCTGCTACGACCTGAAGCGAGGATAGCACCGTTCTGAAGCCGAATCATCGCGCGTACCTCTTCGTTATTGATGCGCGTTCCGCGGGTATGCACGGGCGTTGCCACAAATATCCCGTGGTCATCAATGAGCCAGTGGTTGCCTTGCCGGTCGATATCGTCGCGGCGGATGTTCTTTAGATGCAGGTTGCCTAAGTTGGTATATACCTCCTTCTCCTTCCACAGATTCAGGTTGTGATGCACCCGCAGCCTTTCCAGTGCGGCATTTCCTTCCTCTTGACTCATCGCCTCAAACCGGCAGGTCTTGGTGTTGAACAGCACAACATTGTCGTCGTCAACCAGGCAAATGATATTGTTGTCAGCTGTCAGTTCCATTTTTCGGATGCGGTCGGAGGACATGGACAGGCCGTCACTGTTCGCAGCATTGAACGCGACGAAGCGGTAACCGTCAAAGCGGTTCAGACCGTTGTACGTAGCAATCCAGATTATGCCCGTGCTGTCCTGTATCGTGCACGTAGTGTGCCAGTGACTCAGGCCGTCGGAGTCATCGTAGAATCGCAGAGAATACTCCCCGGCAGACACCCCAAAGCTGATTGCTGATAACTGAATGCTGATTGCTATAATAAAGGATAGTATGCGTTTCATAGGCTGCAATAAATTCTGCTACAAAGGTACAAAAAAAAATCTATTTATGCAAAAATATTGTCAATTTTTTTGTTTTTGCACATATTTGACCAGATTTTGCACTATTTATTCATGCAAAATTTGTAATTTTGCGCCCAGATTTGTAAACAAATCCTTTTGAAACTAAAACTAAATTAAAATTTTAATATCATGAAAAAATTCTTGGTGTTTACCATTATCTTCTTTTCCTGTTTGAGTGCTAATGCCGCTGTGCATATTAAGAGTGCAAAGGGCTGGTTGGAAAGTGCTTTCGTAGAATGGATTACTTTGGAAGGCTACACGGACTACAACGTGTATGTCCGTCCCGAGGGCGGTGAATATGAGCTGCTTGACAAACAACTGCTGCGTAGTTACAGCGACTATTGCCGTGCTGACGCCTTAGGTCTGCCTGCCGGCAACTATCAGTTGAAGGTCGTTCCTGTTAAAGACAATGCGGATGTGGAAAGCGAAGCAAGCGAGACAAAGATCCTCGCTGTTCGTGCTCACGACCGTAACGGTTTTGCACATTTCAACTGGCACGAAGGCGTAGGTGCGTACAAAGACAACGGTGCTCTGAAGGACGGTGCCCAAGTTATATATGTCTATAAGGGCAATGCCAAAACCGTCACAGCAGATATTCAGGTAGAAGATCCCAAGAAATATCCAAAGACGACCTTGACAGGTATTCAGGCTATTCTAAAAGGCTACGAGAAGGGTAGAGAATCTAATCCTCTGTGTATTCGTATTATCGGCACGCTGGAAGGTGGTGATGTAGATGAGTTTGGCAGTTCGGCAGAAGGTATTCAAATCAAGTGTAAGGAAGGTATTGCTATGAATATCACCATTGAGGGTGTGGGCAATGACGCAGTGATCCGTGGCTTCGGATTCCTGATCCGTGCCTCAAAGAGCGTTGAGATGCGTAACCTCGCCATCATGTCCTGCTTGGATGACGGTGTTTCGCTCGATACCGATAACAGCAATATCTGGTTGCATCACTTGGATGTGTTCTATGGCAAGAAGGGTAGTGGAGATAAAGCCAAAGGTGATGGCGCAATTGACGTGAAATCCGATTCGAAATATGTGACAGTGTCCTATTGCCACCTTTGGGATACCGGCAAATCGCATCTTTGCGGTATGAAAAGCGAAAGCGGTCCTAACTACATCTGCTACCACCACAACTGGTTCGACCACTCTGACTCACGCCATCCGCGCGTTCGTACGATGTCGGTGCATGTCTATAACAACTACTTCGACGGAGTGGCTAAATACTGCGTAGGTGCCACAACCGGTTCGTCGGTGTTCGTGGAGAATAACTACTTCCTCAACTGCTCGCACCCGATGCTGATATCGATGCAAGGTACGGACACCAAGAACGGTGCGGACGAAAGCGATGCTCCGACATTCTCGAAAGAAAACGGTGGCATTATCAAAGCGTTCAATAATGTCTATGCCGGTTCTCGTTCTATCGAGATGTCGTATTATGATGCGACCAAGAACCCGGTTCATTTCGATGCTTATCTGGCACAGACTCGTGACGAGCAAGTGCCGTCAACCGTAACCGCCAAGTTTGGCGGTTCGAAATACGACAACTTCGACACCAATGCATCCGTGATGCCCGCTATTACACCCGATGACCCGAATCAGATTCCCGAGATCGTAACCGGTACGCATGGTGCAGGTCGTATGTTCCATGGTGACTTGGATTTCAGTCTCGCTAACTTTGCTCCCGCCGACTACAATATCAGCAATGAGTTGTCGAACCTCATCGTGAACTACAAGAGTTCGCTCCAAGGTATCTTCGGCACGGATTGGAACAACGTGCCTGATCCGGCTCCTGTAACAGCAGTGGCTATGGTGACCGACAACTCGCTGTCGTTCAGCGGCAACATTCTGTATAACCCTAACCGCAAGGTGATTCGCATATATGCTATCAGCGGCGCTTGTGCTGGTACAACCAGCCGCGAGACCATCGCTGTCGATCATCTGCCCGCAGGCACCTATATCGCCGTGACCACGGACGGTGCGCTGCGCTTCAATAAGTTCTGATCAAATTCTGTAGTACTATAAATTTATTTATGTTTATGTCTGATGATGTCTGTTACTCGGAGAGTTGTGGCTTTGACTGTTACGGCAGTCATCAAGTTCACTTGAATGAGTGACGTAGCAGACAAAGACATAGGTCCGGAACGGACAACAGACATCAGCAGTGTTTATTTAGGTTTATTTTCTAAAAACATAACAATAAGACAATGCAAAAACTCCTTCACATAGCCCTGGCTGCCATTCTTTGCTTGCCGATGAGCGCAGCCGTCAAAGTACATACCATCGGTGACAGCACCATGGCAGAGTACGATGAGAACACAACAGACAAACGCGGCTGGTGTATGTACCTTGGTTCGTTCTTTGACCCCGCGTTCGTGACTGTCAACAACCGAGGCAAATCCGGAGCCGACACCCGTGGTTTCTACACCGGTGCGGCGTACTGGGCTTCCGTCAAGACCCAGATGAGTGCCGGCGACTACCTGCTTATTCAGTTCGCCCATAACGATGAAGGAACAGTGACCTACGGTTTGGACAACTTGGAGTACGCCGCATACTGCGCAGCCAATAACCTCCCTGCACCGACCGATGCACGTGGCACGAACCCGCAGACCACGTACCGCGACATGCTCCGCGCATTCATTGACGAGGCGCGCGAGTTAGGCGTGAATCCTGTATTGGTAGGACCTATCTGCCGTGCGTACTTCAGCGGAAACACCATCAAACGAAACGGACAACATGACCTCGGCGATAAGTTCAGCAAGATTGAGAACGGCGTCCTCTATGAGAACCAGAGCCTGCCTGCCGATGATCCCGCGATGAGTTACGTCCATGCGATGAAGGTCGTGGCAGCCGAGAAGAACGTGCCGTTTATTGACCTGACCGAAGCCACCCGCGAACTCTATCTCTCCTACGGCGAGACGCAGTGCTTGAGTCTGCTGTTCTGCGAGGGCGACAAGACCCACACCAACGCTATGGGCGGTAACCTTATAGCCCGTGCGGCTGCACAGTTGCTCAAGAATGCAGGCATATTAGCCGACTATATCACTATCCCGACGGACATTACCGCCAACCCCAATGCTATCGAGATAGGCGAGACCTATTGCGGTGTGACGCAGAACAAGGAGTTCCTGCTCACAGGCTATGGTCTGGAACCGGCTAACGGTACCGTTACTCTGACCGCTACGGCAAACCTGCAGATCTCGCTGGACAAACAGACTTATGCCTCTACGGCGCAAGCTTCGTACGAAGGAGGATCAATGTTCCGGAAGGTTTATGTGCGGGCTAACTACACTACCGGCGGTGAGCAACTCGACGCCGTCTATGCCACCTCCGGCGAGCATAAGATCACTATTCCTGTCAGCGCAACGGCTATCTCCCTCGACGGTGGTGCGGCGGTTAGTGCCACTTGGGCAATCAGTGCCAAACCGATACCGGATGCGGTGGTGGAAGGACCCATCAGTGCCGCACTCACGATGAGTAACATGATGGCTGCGGACACCAAGAGCGATTTCACCGATGGCGATGAAACGGTCACGCTGGTGCGTCTTCATAACTCCGATGCTACCGGTGCTAAAGTTGCATGGCCGGCTGACGAGATTGACGAGAATGCTTCCCGTTACATCGATTTTGCCGTGACTGCTCCGGCTTCTGCAGAAGTGCGTATTACCGGCATCTCTATGGATATAGCGGCGCATAGTACGTCAACCATGTGCTACCACATCAATACCGGTTTCGGGGACGAGTTTACAAATGTGCAGACCATTGCCGAGAAAGTGAATATGACCAACTTGGCTGTTTCGCATCTGGCTTTTACCCCGACATTGACTATTCCCGCAAGTAAGACACTCCACGTGCGCGTTTTGCCTTGGCATAACTTAGGGGAAGCCAAAAGCGGTAAATATATCGCCTTGCGTAATGTAGTCATCTCCGGTCAAGCGTTTGAGGCAACCGCGGTGGAAGCAGTCAGCCATCAGCCATCAGCTGTCAGCGTGGAGAAAATGATCCTTGGCGGCCAGCTCTTCATCCTCCGCGACGGCAAGACCTACAACGCCCTCGGACAGATAGTTAAATAAGAAAATGAGAAAATGAGAAAATGAAAGGTCTCTTTTCCATAGCACTTGCCGCCATCCTCTGTCTGCCTATGCACGCAGCCGTCAAGGTGCACACCATAGGCGACAGCACAATGTCGGACTACAACCCCTCCGCTACCGACAAACGCGGGTGGGGAACGTATCTCGGGTTGTTCTTTAACCCGGAGTTCGTCACCGTCAACAACCGCGGCAAGTCGGGTGCATCCACGCGCACGTTCTATGACCAGCCTAATCTCTGGCAATCGGTCAAGACGCAGATGAGCGCCGGCGACTATGTGCTCATACAGTTTGCGCACAACGACGAGAAGTGCAACGGTGTAGATGCTCTGGAACTCAACGACTACCTCACGGCTCACGGTCAGCCTGCCGCCACCGACCTGCGCGGCACCTGCCCCAACACCACCTACCGAGCCAACCTCCGACGTTTTATAGATGAGGTACGCGCGCTCGGGTGCACGCCCGTGCTCGTAGGACCTATCTGCCGCAAGTATTTCGTGGACTCCCTCACCATCCGCCGCAATGGTATGCACGACTTAGGTGACAAGTTCAGCAAACTGGAAAATGGTGTATTGCTTGAGAACCAAAAGGTAGCTGCCGACGACCACTCGATGGACTATGTCTGGCAGATGCGTCAGGTGGCTGCGGAGAAGGATGTTCCGTACATCGACCTGACCACCGCCACGCGCGATCTGTATCTCCAATATGGTGACACCTACTGCATCGCGAACCTGTTCTGCCAGGGCGATAAGACCCACACCTCGGAACTCGGTGCAAAGATGATTGCCCGCCTCGCAGCCAAGCTGCTCAAAGAGGCAGGTATCCTCGCGGAGTATATCAGCGATCAGCAATCAGCAGTCAGCGATCAGCAGTCAGCGATCAGCGATCAGCAATCAGTAGTCAGCGATCAGCAATCAGCAGTCAGCAGTCAGTCAAGAGCTTTCAACTATCAACTCTCCACGCACAATATGTGCGCCGTTGGCAAGGGCGGCAAGCAGCGCTTCCACAACTCCGATAACGGTAAGACGAAGACCCCTTGGCCGGCGGACGAGATCGACGAAAACGCTGTCCGCTACATCGACCTGGCGGTCACCGCACCCGCTGATTCAGCCCTACGCATCACACGCATATCGATGGATCTGTCGGCTGTAGGCACGTCAACGATGAGTTGCCACATCAATACGGGCTTTGGCGACCATTTTACCGATGTGCACACCTTCTACGAGAAGGTTGCTCTGCCCAAGAACGCTCTGACTGTGAAGATCGTACCTGCGCATCTCACTATCCCTGCCGGACAAACCCTGCACATACGCATCCTTCCTTGGCTCAACGACCAGACAACCCCGCGCTCCGGCAAGTACATCTGCCTGAGCAACATTCGCATTGAAGGAGTAAAGGAGTAAGGGATTGAAAGAGTACAGAAGCAATAATTTTATTTATGTTTATGTCTGATGATGTCTGTTACTCGGAGAGTTGTGGCTTTGGCTGTTATGGCAGTCATCAAGTTCACTTGAATGAGTGACGTAGCAGACAAAGACATAGGTCCGGGACGGACAACAGACATCAGCAGGGTTTATTTAGGTTTATTTTCTATAGACAACAATATATAGTAACTAAAAGACAAAAATCATGAAAAAGTTATTTACATTTCTTGCTGCAGCATTGCTTGCAACAAGCATGTTTGCAGCAACAGATCAACTTTGTTTTGCTACCTTGGAGAGCATTGACAAGAACAACAACGAAACCGGTATCCAGCAAACCGGCTGTACAATGGCTTGGCTTGGCATTACCTCTGACAAAGATTTTGTGGAGATTGACGGTCACAAGTACTACAAATTCAGTAGCGACAACTCGTATGTTCGTCTGATTCTCAACAACGGTGAAAAATTCCAAGAAGGCGATGTCGTTTCTATCGCTGTTGCTGCTAACCAAAGCAAGAAAGTAGCAGTGGCTTTCAGTTCTGGAAATAAGACCACGGAAGCTCCGGTATCGGCTACAGAAGCAGCTGTAGTGACCCGTGAGTTGGTAGCAGCCGACATCGAATCGGACGGTTCTATCAAGATGAGCCGTGGCGGTAACTCCAACATGCGTGTATGTTCGTTTACCGTTGAGCGCGATGCCACTACGGAGCCTGTTCTCAAAGTCGATCCGACTGAGGTAACACTTGCCCTCACCGCTGCTAAACCGTCAGACGAAGTCAAGGTAACCTTCTCCGGCAAGAACCTCACCCCGGGTGAATATTCCCTCACGGTTCCGAACCTTGCAGGTTTTCAGGTTGAACCTATTTTCATTACTGTAGGCGCTGACGGCAAACTCAGCCAACAAGTTACTATCTCCTACTCCAGCGATGTAGATGTTGAGCCGGGAAGCACGAAGGTCTCTCTCTTTGCCGCTCCTGGACTGCTGGAAGCATCCGTGAAAGTGAACTTCTCCGCTTCGTTCACAAAGAACTACCTCAAGAATTCGGTTAACATCGAGCAGTGGGTACTGGATAACGGCAAGAAAACTGAGGAGTTCAAATCGGTTCTCGAGGCTGCCAATATCGAGTTTGAGAACATCAACGCACTCGACTCACTCGATGATTCGGAAGGGAAAATCAATCGCAACGAACCGTACCTGGGTCTTAAACTCAAAACAGCCGGTGCACGTGTTGCTTTCTGGGTTAAGCAAGGTGACAAGGTTGCCATTAAATTCGGTATGCTCAAAGATGCAGTAAAGATCGGCGTGAACGGTGAATATCAAGACTATCCGGCAGCAGAGGTATCCTCCTTTATTGAGCACCAGGCCGCACAGGATGAGTATGTGGAGATCATCACCAAATCAGCTCAGACCATCGTTCTCAAGCAGATCATGCTTAACGAGGCTATCGCAGAGGTTGTTCTGCCGGAGCAGACCGCAGTTGAGAACACCGCTCTCGCTCCGAAGGCTACCAAGCGCATCATCAACGGCCAAGTGATCATTGAAAAGAACGGCAAGTTCTACAACACCCTCGGCACAGAGATGCGTTAAGGAGTTGAGGAGTAATGGATAACGGCTCTACTAATAACAAAATCAATTTATAATTATTAAAATTATGCGAAAATTATTTTCATTCGCCGCAGCCCTGCTCGCAAGCGTTAGCATGTTCGCGGCTACCATTGACGACGTCAAGGTCATCAATGACAGCTATTCTGTCAATTTTGACGAGGTAGTATCTGCCACAGTAGCAAAAGAAACTCTTATCGGTGAGTATTTCTACAGCCCTCTTGGCAATAACTACGCAAACAACAAAGGCAATCTTAACGAGCACCTATACTGCTTGCGCGTTAAGAGCGCAACGCAAGATGCTCTCGGCTTCAAGCTTGACCGCGCGGCTACGCTGGTAATTTATGCTGACCGTGTTTCTGACCGTGCACCGAAGTTGAATACCGAGATTGCGACAACAGGTGATAACCTCATTGAAGGTGAAGTAGAATTAGGTGCAGAAGGACAGAGATGGGGAAAGGCTACATATACTATCCCTGCTGGTGGCACATACTACATTGTAGGTATAGGTGACTGCTTCCTCGCACGCGTGGAGTTCACACTCGAGGCTAAATGCGAAGATCCGGAGTTCACTGTTCTTCCTACAGAAGGAACCGGCTTCGTAGGCGATCCTATCAACATTACCGTTACTTCGAAAAACCAAAGCAAACCGATTAATCCTGCAGTCACTGTTGATGGCGTAGCAGGTGTGTATGGTACAGATTATACCTTTAGTGCAAGTACAGGTCTGGTCCAAGCCACACCGCTTAAAGCCGGAACGTTTGTTGTCACATTCTCTCAAGCTTCAAATGGCACGTACTGCGCTGCAGAAGAATCAGTAACGTTCGTAATCAGCGAAAAGACCCCGGTTACTTCATTCAAAGTAGAAGGTCCGACATCGGCTCGCGTTGGGGATGAGGTGACTCTGACCGCTACGGACTTCAACGCTAATCCGACTCGCGTATGGTGGGTAGATCCCGGTACAGGCGAGACGATTCAAGAAGGTGTTTCCTACACGTTCAAAGCGGACGCAGAAGGTGAAATTTCGTACTGCGTATTTGCAAGAAACAATTTCAACAATGCAGATTCGGAGGAAGATGATTATGCGGCTAAAGTATCGGGCTATATTGACGTCACGATGGGAAACAACGCTTATTTGAGCGACTTGAAGGTTAACGGCGTTTCCCTCGAAGGTTTTGCCGATGATGTCTTCGAATACAACCTCGGCGAGATCGGTGTATATGAGCCGGTGAACGTTACTGCTACTCCCGCTGACGATCCGTATGCAACGGCTGTTGTAAATCCTGGTAATAACAACGTACTTATTACCGTTTTCGCACAGGATAAAACAACCTACAACAGTTATGTCATCAAATACACCCGCAAGGCTGCTACCCTGCTCGCTTCTGTTAGCGAAAGCACCACGTGGGATTGGGAAAACGCAGGTAGCGCAACTCCTGAGTTCACCAACGAGACTATGCCGACTAAGGCTGAGGAGTTCAACTTCGCTGACGTGCTCGATAACCCCGCTGAATCGTTCAACGCTGCGGCTCTCGCAGGTGTTGCACAATTCGCAAACCGTAAAGATCATTATTTCCAAGGTACACAGGTTAAGTTCAACACTACCGTTCCGGGAACAGTTACTGTTTATTATCAGAACACAAGTAACCGTGAAGAAAGTGGTCGTCGTTGGGTGGTTGTTAACGATGTAAAAGTCGGTGACGGTGCTGTTGATCAGAAAAATTGGTATAGCGCAGAGGCTACTGTCGCAGCCGGTGATGTAGTGATTACCTTTGTAGATATGAGCGAGGTTGCAACCATGCTTCGTATCAACAAACTCGTCTTTACCAAGAGTGACGCAACCGCTATCGACAACGCTGCTGTTGCCACCAAGGCAACCAAGCGCATTGTGAACGGCCAGGTAATCATCGAGAAGAACGGCAAGTTCTACAACACACTCGGCACAGAGATGCGTTAATCGTGGTTCCCGTAACATCGTGCATTCCTCGCGCATTTTTGCGCGAGGAAGCAGCACGGGAGCAGCCTTGTAGAGCACGCATGTAATGATTACAATTTCAACATATTTCCACACTTGCGAAAAAAACTTCGCAATTTATTTGCAAAATCCAAAACTTTTTCGTACCTTTGCACACGAAACAAGAAAAACACCCACCACATTCGTTTAATTCGCTTAATTCGTGAAGTAATCGTGCCCATAGGGCTAAGAACAAAAAAGTACCCATCGAGTTGTTGATTGTTGTTGACTTAAAAACGGCGCTGGAAGTCGAACCATAGTCGAACCGAAGGCGGACCAAACTCGAACCAAAGTCGGGAGTGAAGCTTAATTCGTGATAACAAATGCCGGAAGAAAACAAAATACAACTATTCGAAGGACAGCAGGTACGCTATGTCTGGGATAGCGAGAAGGAGAAATACTTCTTCTCGGTGGTGGATGTTATCAAAGTATTAACTGATACTGACCGTCCGCGTAAGTATTGGAGTGACTTGAAACACAAGTTGGAATCTGAAGGAAGTGAAGTGTCCGAAAAAATCGGACAGTTGAAATTACCCGCACCGGATGGTAAGTTGCGCCTCACTGATGTAGCTGATACAGAGCAGGTGTTCCGGTTGATACAATCTATTCCAAGCAAGAAAGCAGAGCCGTTAAAGTTATGGCTGGCATCGTTGGGGCAAGAGCGCTTAAACCAACTCCAAGATCCAGAGTTGAGTATTGAGCAAGCTATCAAAGATTACCGCCGTTTGGGGTATTCGGAGAATTGGATTAACCAACGCATCAAAACGATAGAGATCCGCAAAGGTCTGACAGACGAGTGGAAACGTAGCGGTGTGGAAACTGAGGTCGAATATGCTTCGCTAACAGACATTATGTATCGCACATGGTCGGGAATGACTACGCGCGAATACAAGGACTTCAAAGGTTTACGTAAGGAGAGTTTGCGCGATAATATGACGAACGTGGAACTGATGCTCAACGGCTTGGCAGAGGCCGCTGCAACAGAAATATCACAAGAGCGTAATCCGCAAGGATATCGTGAAACAGCAGCCATAGCACAAGAGGGCGGAGAGGTCGCGGATGCTGCACGGCAGAACTTGGAACAACGTATAGGCAGAAGTGTCATTTCGCCGAGACGTGCCGTACATTTCACTACTCCGCCGGATGAACTTCCTCTACTGAAGTCTACCGATGAATTGGATAATATAACAAGCATAGAACAATAGTTGTTGACCAAGCTTGGGCAACGTACCCATCGAGTTGTTGATTGTTGTTGGCAGTTGTTGACTTAAAAACGGCGCTGGAAGTCGGGTCATAGTCGAGCCATTGTCGGGGGAAAGTCGAACCAAAGTCGGGAGTAAAACAGAAAATTCAAAATATTTTAAAATATCGGAATATTAGCTAACTAATAAATGAAACATTAATAGCTATCAAGATAGAGACAATGAAAATATGGCTAATGAGCTAATGACATACGGAGCGGAAGAAAATGTAGTTGTATACCGCAGCGCAGATAATGCGGTGCAATTGGATGTGCAACTGACAGAAGATACCGTATGGCTAACAACGGGGCAAATGGCCATTTTGTTTGCCAAAGAAGATTCTAATATCCGACGTCATATTATAAATATTTTCAAGGAAGGAGAATTGCCGCGAGATAATAACGTGCGTTTTTTACACGTTAATGGAGTAAAGAAACCTGTTCCATTTTATAATTTGGATGTCATCATCTCTGTAGGATACCGGGTTAAGAGTCAAAGGGGTGTGCAATTCCGTCAGTGGGCCAACCGTATATTGAAAGAATATTTAATGCGAGGATATGCGCTTAATCCGCACCTTCGCTATATGGAGCAGAGGATTGATAATAAGTTGCAAGAACATACGGAGCAAATACACGAATTGCAAGATAAAGTAGATTTCTTTATTCGCACCTCTTTACCCCCGCGGGAAGGAATATTTGTAGATGGGCAAATTTACGATGCGTTTGAACTTATTGAAAGGTTGATTAAGTCGGCACAGAAATCAATTTTGCTGATAGATAATTATGTGGACGAATCTGTACTGACAATGATGAGCGAAAGGCAAGTTGGTGTACATATCGACATATATACAAAGGAGATAAGCAAGGCCTTGCAATTGGCAGAAAAGCATTTTAATACGCAGTATGGCGATTTGTCACTACACACAACGCTCACGTGCCATGATCGCTTTTTGATTATTGATGACACCATAATGTATCTCATCGGCGCATCGCTTAAAGATGCCGGGAAGCGACTCTTTGCTTTCACGCAAATGGATGCCTCGCAGATACAAGCCATAAAGGGAAGATTATAACGAATGAAGCAAATATTCAAAACAATATAATTATTAACTAAAAACTCATATATTATGAAACACATTCTTAAACATTTTGCTTGCCTCTTCGTGGCACTTCTCTGCCTCGGGCAAGTGTGGGCGGACGAAGTCACCTTTAACTATTCAGACTACAAAGGAAAAGGAACGTCAAGTAGCGGTTCTGAGTACACAATGGCCGACAAGGATGACGTTACCATTGGCGATACAAAGTTCTATGGAAACAATTCATACGCACATTTCTATGCGAGTGGTGTAACTACTATTACCCCTGCAAGCGGTGTAACTATCACTCAAATTGTGCTCACGGCTTCAGCTACAAATTATAATGGCTATCAGAGTAGTGGAACAGTTACCGCTTCAGCAGGAACGGTTTCTGGAGGCACAACCAGCACTACAGTTACTTGGGAGGGTTCAGCAACAACTGCGTTCACTATTTCACACAATAAACAAATCCGTTGGACGAGCATTGTTGTGACTTATTCTAAAGAAAGTGGTGTAACTCCGACTTGTGCCACTCCGACATTCTCGCCGGCTGCGGGCTCGTATGAGGGAACACAGAATGTAACTATTTCTTCTACTTCTGGTGCAACAATTTATTACACTACTGATGGTACAGATCCCAAAACGTCGGGGACAAAACAAACTTATTCGGCTGCTATATCAGTTGCGGCAGATATGACTATCAAGGCTTATGCGACATTAACAAACTATGATGATAGTGATGTGGCAACTGCCGCATATACCATTACTGAAGGTCCGGATGTAACATTGAATCTTATTGATGGCAATTGGGGATTCCCGACGTCAAATACGACAGAAGATGGAACCTACACCAACTCTGTTTCTGGTTATTCCGTAACATGTCATGCTCCTACCAATTACAAAGTAAGCGGAAGTGATTATTTCTTTATTGGTAAGAGTGGCGCATATATCTTGCTGCCGGAATTTACAAGTCCAATTGAAAAGATTGTAGTTTCAGGTAATAGCGGAGGTGCGGCTGATGTAGCTTGGAATATCTATCAAGGGGAGACAGCTGTTAGCACAGCAGCATCAGGATGTAAAAATGATGCATATACTTTCGATATAGCACCTGCTAATCAAAAAGCTAATGTGGCTCATGCAATCAAGGTTACTAATGCTAAGAATCTCCAAATCAAAGTTATCAAGATTTACTATGCCGCAGCCGCAGCAGTTGCCAAGCCTACAATCAGCGGTGATGAGAACTTTGTTACTTCAACTACCGTAACGTTAGCATGCGAAACGGCAAACAATACTATTTATTATACTACTGATGGTACTGATCCGAAATCGGGTAGTGCGTATTCTGCTCCGTTTACGTTGACTAATACAGCAACCGTTCGCGCAATTGCAAAGGTGGGTGACGATTGGAGTGCAGAGGCTACTAGCAAAACTTTCACCAAAGTGACGGCTCTGACAACAATGGCAGACGTTCAAGCAGAGGCCGGGGAAACGGAGAAAGGCATCAACGTAACTATCACCAACTGGGTGGTAACTGCCGTAAGTGGCAGCCAAGTTTGGTTAACTGATGCAGACAATACCAAAGGTATCTTGCTATACAAATCCAGCCATGGATTTACAGCAGGCAAGAAGTTGAACGGTACAGTTATTGATACAAAGATTAAGTTGTACAATCTCTATCCTGAATTGACCTCGTTAACAGTTTCGGAAGTCACAGTAACAGATGCTGAGGCAATTACTCCACGTACTCCTACTATCGCTGAACTGTTAAGCGGACATCCCGCAGAGCAAGGTACAGTGGTAAAACTGGAAGGTGTAACATATGAGTCTTCTGCTCTTACGGATGGTGTTAACTCGATTGCTGCGGATAACAAGTTCTTTAGTTCGTTGGCATTAGTAGAAGGCACAACTTATAACATTACCGGTGTAGTTACTTATTACAAAAACGGTGATGATGCAGTAGTTAAGATTGCTCCGCGTTCGGCTGATGATGTAGAAGCTCAGTCTGCTGTTGTTACTCCTACCGCTGCCAACTTAGCAGCATTGAAGGCTGCAACAAGAGGCACATATATCTTGACGCTTACTAATGCCATGGTTACTTATGTAAATGGCAACAACGCGTTCATTGAGGATGAAACAGGTGGTGCGCTGATTTACTTTGCAAGCCACGGTTATAGTGCAGGTGACTGCCTTAATGGCGACTATCAAGTTACCACTGCAGATTATCAAGGCAAGTTTGAGATCACTGCTATGGAAGCGCAAGCAGGTGCAGCAAAGACCACAGCTGAGATTCCTTTGACAACTGTTTCGATTGCTACGCTGAATGCAAGCTTCTCTTCTTACGAGAGTCGTCGTGTTAAGATTGCTGGCGCTAACGTTACAGATGCTATTAGCGGTTCGGACCGCAACGGTGCTATCAATGATGGCGCAGCATTGGCTGTTTATGCAGCAGCAGGTGTAAGTACTATCACGCTTACGGCTGATGACAATGTAGATATTATCGGTTATCCCGGCTTCCATAACACGGATCAACAACTGAACGTTTGGGCACAAGCCGATATCACGGTTAACGAAAAAGATGCTGCAGGTATAGCATTTACCCCGGCTTCGGAGACGATTACCGGTGGTGACGCATGGTCTGCGCCGGAATTTACAAACCCGAATGGTTTAGATGTTACTTTCAATAGTGACGATGAGACTGTAGCTACCGTATCAAATGCAGGTGTTGTATCTCTGGAAGGCGGTTACGGAACAGCTGTTATCACCGCTCATACCGATGGTGATGCAACTCACAATGCAGGTAATGCAACATACACTATTACGGTGAATGACCCTGCTTCAGTTGATACCCGCAAGGTAGCGGAAAGCCCTGCACCATTCACTGCACCAAGTGGAAATCTTGATCCTGATGATATTGCTTTCGAAGCATTCAAGGGTGGAGCAAATAATGATCCAGCAATTTACAATAGTGGTATCCGCTTGTATCAGATTAGTGGTTCGAATACTTTCGGTGGTTTCATTACTTTGACAGCTAAATTAGGTTGTACGATTGATGAGGTGCAGATTACAACGACTAATACCTACGCAACTACTGTTGCTTATAGCAAAGATGGTAACGAAAATCTGTTGAAATCTGAAAGTGTGGCAAAATCCGGTTCGTACACTACCGGTACCGGTTTGAATGCATCAAGTGTAAATATCCTTAACAAAGGAACCGGAAGTAGCGGCCGTCTGGAGATTGCTTCTATTAAGGTTTACTACACCGGTGAGTCTGCTACCATTGACCATTATGAGCTGGGTGGTACTTATGCAACTGTATTTGAAGTTGGAAATGAATTTAACCACGACGGTTTGATTGTTTATGCCGCATTTGATGCATTAGGAGAAAATAAAACTGATATAACCTCTTCTTGTACGTTCTCCACTCCGGATATGAGCACTGAAGGAGAGAAGGCCATCGAGATTACTTATAACGATGCAGTAGTAAAGAGTTACACCATTACGGTAAATGCTTCTACTGGCACTCGTAAGGTAGCTAATAGTCCTGCTGCATTTACTACGACCAGTGGTGATATGACTCCGAATGATATCACATTTGCTGCAAATCAAGGTAGAGCAAGTACAGCTCCGGGTAATTACAACAATGGTATCCGCTTGTATCAAGCACCTAGTGCAAGTGGTATTGGTGGATATATTACCTTGAAGGCAAAGAAGGGTTGCACGATAGATCAGGTTAAGATTACAACTACCAACACCTATGCAACTACAGTCGCGTACAGCGTAGACGGCAATGAGAATCTCTTAGGTTCTGAAAGCGTAGCTAAATCAGGCGAGTATAGCACACCTACCGGTTTGAATGTAGAAAGTGTGAATATTGTGAACAAGGGAACCAGTAGCAGCGGTCGTCTGGAGATCGCTTCTGTCAAGGTTTGGTACACGGGAGATGCTCTTGCTGTTGACCACTACATCTTGGGCGGTTCCTATGAGACGACATTCGAGCAATTTGGCACGTTTAGCTACGAAGGTTTGACAGTTACCGCAGCTTACAATGCCGGTGAAACGATTACTGAGCCCGTTACAGGCTTCACGGTTGAGGCTGACTTGAGCACGGCTGGTGCAGCGAAGGCTAATGTTATGCTCAATAGCGTTAAGATTGCCGAGTACGACATTACCGTTACTGCTTCCGCTAAGACTGATCCGGAATTGGCATACGACCCCGCTTCGGTAATACTTACATTTGGTCAAAGCCTGAGTGCTCCTGAGTTCAGCAATGATCACAACGTATCTCCGATTACCTACAGCTCAGACAAACCGGCTGTAGCTACTGTAGATGCTGAAGGTAATATCGCTCTTGCAGGTGGTACAGGTGTAGCTGTTATTACTGCATCGTTCGCAGGAGATGATGACTATATTGCAAGCAAGGCTACATTCACCATCACGGTTAACGAGCCTGCTGAAGACTTGTCCGGCGCTTGGGTTAAAGCAACCTCTGTTGCTGCTGGTGACCGCATTATCATAGGCGCAACGGTTAGTGCCGGAACCAAGACTATGGGTCTGCAAAACACCAATAACCGTGCTGCTGTAGCAAGCACACTCGCTGACGGTGTTCTCACTCCGGCTGAAGGCACGAAGACCTTCTTGGTAGTAGATGCAGGTGACGGCAAGTTCGCTCTCCAAGCATTGAACGGCAAATATTTGACTTCAGCAACATCAGGTACAAGCAACAACCTCTTGGAGGCAGCAAACTATGACTTGGATAATGCTAAATGGACTATCTCTATTGATGGTGAAGGTGTAGCAAGTATCGTTGCTGCCGCTGGTAACAGAACATACATGCAGTACAATAACGGAAGTACACTCTTCTCGTGCTACCAATACGCAACTTCTCAAAGTCCGATTAACATCTACAAGAAAGAGAGTGCAACTCCTCCGACTCCGGACTACGGTTCATACCAACGTGACGTAACCGCAGGTAACTATGGTACAATCTGCTTGCCGAAGGCAGGTATAATCAGTGGAGCAATCTTGTTTGATGTCGCATCGTTCGAAAACGGAATGATCTACTTTGAAGAGGTTAATGACGGTGCAATGGAAGCAGGTATACCGTATATATTCTATGCGACAAGTGAGCAACTGAATGTAACATATACTTCAGGTACTGTAGAAAACGAAGCGCTTTCAGCTAATGGCCTCTATGGATTCTATGATTTAACTGATCCTGATGCACAATATGATTTGGGCAATGATGCAGGCAACTACATTCTCTATCAGAACCAATACTGGTTAGTAAAGGATCGTGCCGCATATGTCGCTAATTACCGTGCATATATCAAAATCGGAATGATCAACTATGTTGCTCCGACTCCCGGACGTCGTCGCGTAGCAATGACCGTAAACGGTGAGCAAGTGGCAACCGGCATCGACGCAATCAACGCTTCGGATAAACCGATGAAGGTGATGATTGACGGACAACTGTTCATCCTCCGCGGTGAGAAGATGTACAATGTAACCGGAAGTTTGGTAAAATAAGGACTTGGGTTTGTGAGAAAAACGAATATTAACAACGTAAAATAGTATCGATTATGAAAAAGATGTATAATCAACCGATAGTTGAGACTACAAAAGTACAAGCTATTTCATTGATGCAAGTCGCCAGCCCGAAAGGAGTAGGTGGCGGTGGTGACACCGGTGACATTCCTGGTTCTGGTGGAATAGGTGGCGATTAACCCAAACACAGATTCCTCTCTCATGAGGCTCCATAACGTAACAACCCTGCCATATCGGCGGGGTTGTTCGTATTTATCCAGGATCATTACTGTCTATTTAACTTTTCGATTTGAACATAACTGTATTTTTGGCATTTTTGCGACGATTTGTTTTTGTTTGTTTTTGGCTTTTGAATGCTTTGAGGCGTTAGACTGCGGAAATTAGCAGTAAAAACTGTCTAAAAGTTCACTTTTAAGGAGTTTTTGGTACTAATTACACATAGAGCGAAGCTCAAAAGCATTCAAAAGGGTTTATTTATGTTTTTGTTTAAAATTATGGGACACTAGTGATTTTTCTTTTAATATTATCGCATCAGTACTAAAATACGAATATTTTTAATGGTTTTTGGTAGATTTATTTGCAAATGTCAAATATTTTTTGTACCTTTGCACCGAATTTGAGAAATAGGATACTTACACTATAATAACACACAACAAATGCAGTCGGCAGAAGTACTAAACAGAATAACTCGCTTAGGAAGGCAGGTCCTGCCTTCCGGAGGACATCTGTGGCTGTATGGATCACGGGCAAGAGGTGATGCGAAACCAACTTCCGATTGGGATTTGTTAGTGCTATTGGATAAAGACAAACTCAATGGTGAGGATTACGACCGCATAACATATCCGTTTACTTTACTCAGTGGAGATGTTGGTGAAATAATCAACCCTATCATGTACACTAAGCATGAGTGGGATTCTTATAGTTTCACTCCATTCTACCATAATGTTCAGGATGATAAAATCGAATTGATATGAGCAGTTTATCAGCGCAAGACAGGCAAACAATGTGCTCACTGCACATGGAACGATGTGAGTTGTTTCTGACAAAAGCAGACGCATATTACGAGGCGGGCGATTACTTTACTGCTGCCAATAGGTATTATTATGCCTGTTTTCATGCCATTCATGCATTATTCGTGAAAAATGAATTATATACTCGCACTCATGATGGTATGAACGTGTTGTTTAGTTTGCATTTCGTCAAGACCGGTATCTTTGATACGAAGTATGGCGCATTGATAGCTCGAATGGAGCAATTGCGCGACAAAGCTGATTACAATGTACTCTTCGATATTAGCGAGGAAGATTTGTCTGCAATGCGGCCTACAATTCACGAACTTATCGACAGAATTAAAGAGCACATGTAGAATATACGGAGGAATATATTTTATCATAAAAGGCTGAGATCTCCGGATCTCGGCCTTTTGTGTTGAACAAAGACAGCCACACGGCTGCCTGTGGAGGATGGGTGTTGAGGCTTCAATTCAAAACTATTACAAACAAGAGCAATGAGGAGGATTTTATGCCAAATCCGCCCGATAAGTAATGTTTAATTGGCGGATTTCGGGTAAAAGTATATAAAATCCGCCGAATAAGTATAATATTTTTGCATATTTGAAAAAAAAATGTTATCTTTGCGGTGATTTTTTAATAGTAAGTCTATGAAAATCTATGGCAGAGACAATGACATTGCTTTATTAGAGCAATTGTATGCAAGCAAGCGCCCGGAGTTTGTGGCAGTGTATGGACGTCGCCGAGTGGGCAAGACCTATCTTGTGAGCGAATTGTTCAAATCACGATTTACATTTTACCACACAGGTTTATCGCCGCAACTTTTCGCAAGAAAGAATGCTTTGCGTGAGCAACTTCATGCTTTTTATTTAACTTTGCGCAGCAGCGGTTTGGAGGCTGATATCCCTCAGCCAACAAATTGGCTGGATGCATTCGAGATGCTCAAATCTGTACTTGTTAGCAAGGCAAATGGCCAACGTCAAGTAGTATTTATTGACGAAATGCCGTGGTTAGACACCCCGCGTTCGAACTTCCTTGCGGCTTTTGAGCACTTCTGGAACGGTTGGGGTGCAAGACAGGAAAACCTAATGCTTATTGCGTGTGGTTCTGCTACATCATGGATGAAACAGTCAATCATCAATAGCAAGGGCGGACTATATAACCGTATCACTCGTGAGATAAAAGTGTTGCCATTCAGTCTGCATGAAACGGAGCAACTGCTACAGGCCAGAGGCATCAAGTGGAGCAGGTACGACATAACTCAATTCTATATGATTGCCGGAGGAATACCTCACTATATCAGTTTTGTGCAGCCCAACCAAAGTCTCCCTCAAGCAATAGATAGTATTTTCTTTGCAGACCAAGCTCCCCTTAAACAGGAGTATGAACGGTTATTTGGTTCATTATTTTCGAATGCGGACAAGTATATGAAGATTGTTCGGCTGATTGGGAAGACACATATCGGTTTGACGCGACAGCAGTTGTTAGAGTCTATGTCTAAGAGTGATGGGGGAAACTTTTCGATTGTACTCAAGAACCTTGTGATGAGCGATTTTCTCTTGCCGTATTATTCTTTTTCGGAAGGCAGACGACAAGAGCGATACAAACTTATTGATCCGTTTTGTCGATTCTATCTTACTTTTATGGATGGAAAGGAGCGTTCTACAGACTTTTGGCAACAAAATGCTCTGTCTGGGCAGATAAATGCTTGGCGTGGATATGCGTTTGAAGAGCTATGCTTCAATCATATTCCACAAATCAAACAGGCTTTAGGCATATCGCAAGTGAGCACTTCCGTTTCCAAGTGGGCTTTGCAGGGACATGAATCCGCGAAAGGTTCGCAGATAGATATGATAATAGATAGGGCAGATAATATAGTTGATGTATGTGAAATGAAATTCACAAACGGCCTGTATGCAATCAACAAAAACTACGACCTGACTCTTCGTGAGCGTTTGCAAACGCTATCAGAACACTTGCCCAAGCGTAAAATGGCACATCTGGTATTTATAACCTCTTTTGGCATCAAACCCAATGAATATGCGGGTATTGTGCAAGAATCTATTACACTTAATGCCCTTTTTTAACGGCGGGAATAGGAGAAAATATTGAAAATCCGCCCGATAAGTAATCTTTAATTGGCGGATTTGATATGAAAGTATATAAAATCCGCCGAATAAGTGTTATTTGAGGCAACAAATAATCGTGGATTATTAAATTATAGTGCTATGAATACTTTATCATACAAAGGGTATTCGGGATCTGTCAGTTTCTCGGAGAAAGATGCATGTTTCTATGGGAAAATCGAAGGGATAGACGGTTTGGCTAACTTCGAAGGGGAGAGTGTTAGCGAACTGACTAATGCCTTTCATGAAGCCGTAGATGATTATGTGGCTGACAGACGCGTCGCAGCGATGCTGTAACACGAAATTGCAACACCACAACCAAAAGGCTGAGATCTTCGGATCTTGGCCTTTTGGTTAACCGCGATAGTAATTCGAGAGTAGTTGCGTTTTGTTCTGAAAGTAAGGTTCTCGGGACATGGTCCCGTGATGATTCTGTTCTAATCCGCACATAATCCCTGACCTCAAACGAAAGCAATTAAGGATGAAATATCTGTCACTGATGTGGAATTCCACCCATTTGACGAATTTTTACACACAAATGTGCGCGAATTTTCGTACCTTTGCAGCGTTTTTTATAGAATATAAAAGACAGAGGCACTAATTAACCGACAAATCTAAAATAATACCGATATGAAACACAATCTTACAAGACTTTTCTCGCTGCTTCTTTTGGCAGCAATGAGTATGGGAGCCATGGCAGACACCTTTGCATGGCTGGTTGGCAATGAATCTTCGGCTACCGTGACATCGGATAAAGCCGAGTATGTGAGTCAGACCAAAGTGACCGTTGGCACGGGGCTGACTGTGGGCACAAAGGACAACTATGCTGCCAACAACGGCAACATGATGGTTACCTACCAGCCGGCTACCGGCAACGCGGGCAGTAAACCCGAGGTGATGATCGAGTACAGCCTTTTGATGCAGAAAGGCGTTGCGTTCCAACTCACAAGCATCGCGTATGATGCTATCAAGGACGGAACAGACAACGCGACATATAGTTGGAGCTATACGGTGGACGGCACGGAGTCGGATATTACTACCGTTTCAAAGGATGATCTGCTGCGCAACAATAATACGAGCGGTACGCCGGCTTTGCGTCATGAAGAGGCGGTTACTGATGCTGCCGGTCAGAAAGTGACGGTACGATTCTATGTGTCAGGATTTGGTAACAACAAGAAGTTCGCACTAAGCAATATCGTGCTGACCGGAACCATCAACGGCGAACCCGAGGTGCGTGCGTTCAAGGACATCAAGGTTGATTTCCGTACCGATCCGGCTATTGTGCTACTGCCGGAAAGCGGTGAACTGCCGGAAGGAGTGACTATTCCTGCTACCTTCCACGACAATCAGCATGGTATATCTAACGGTACTATCACTGTGCCGGTAGATGGGCCGGTTAAATTCACTTTTGGTACATGCAAACATGGTGCCCAAAGCCTTGCGATCCAGAAAGACGGGAACGATTTGACCACCATCAGCACTTTCGGTGACCCGTGCGACAGCAATACCTCGTATGACAAGTTCGTCACATGGACATATAACTCCGAACAACCCGCAACGCTCACTTTCACACTGAGCGGATACATGCCGTATTTCTTTGCTGAGGCTACGGAGTTTGTTCCTCAGGTGGAGGTCCGCTACTACGATGTAGATGGCACAACCCTTATCGGCAGCGAGGTCGTAGAAGGCGGCTCGGCATTGGCATACAAATATAGTGAAAACGATGTAACGGTAGCCGCCGGAAAAGCGTTCCGCGGATGGTTTACATCGGCAGACAAGACCTCTACGAAAGTGCCTCAAGGTACAATACTTAACGAGGATCTCAAGCTCTGCGCGCATGCCACAGATATCGAGGTTGCCAAAGTAGGCGCCGTATTTGAGTACGACCTGCGTCCGGCATACTTCTATCCGGAAGACCATGAACTGTTGAGCATGACGAAGAGTGCGTACAAAGATGCCCAGCACGGCTGGCAGTTCAGCAGCAACGGTACACTTTCTGTTGAGGTGGCAGGCAATGCGGTGGTAAGACTCAGTCTGTGCAAGTACGGCAATGCAGGCGAGCTTGTCTGCACCGACGCCAAGGGCAATCCGGTAGGTGAGGCTATTACCCTGCCTGTTGAAACGGACGGTGGTATAGGTGTTATCCGTTACACGGGTGCAGCTACCACTCTCACATTCACGCTCACCAACGGCGGTTATGTACATGCCGTGAAGGTGTTTAATATAGCAGAGATCCCGACTAAGAATGAAGCCGGCTACTATGTACTCAGCGCCAACGACGGCGCAGGCTTGCTACTGCTGCTCGAGACGGCACAAAACGATGATAAGATCTTCCTGCCCAACGGTACGTACGATTTCGGCTCGACGACACTGACCGAAGTAACAAAGTCCATCAGCCTGATCGGTCAGTCGATGGAAGGCGTACTGATTGTCAACCATCCGCTTGAAGCAGGTATGAACAAAGCTGAGACACTGCATTTCCTCACCGGAGGTTTGTACTTGCAGGATCTGGCTATCCGCTGCGATGTTTCGTACGAAGGCAGCAAAGCAAACGGTGTAGGCATTGCCGTGCAAGATCGCGGTGACAAGAACATCTACAAACGTGTAAGTCTCCAAGGAAACCAAGATACGTATCTCTCCAACGGAACAACTACGCAACGCGGATGGTTTGAGGACTGCCGCATTGAGGGAACAGTGGATTATATTTGCGGTGTAGGAAACATCTGGTTTGAGAATACACTATTCTACAACAACGCACGCAGCAGTGCGGATGTAATCTTTGCTCCGGCTACTGCAGCAGCGACCGTTTACGGCTATGTGGTCAATAACTGTACTATCGACGGCGCAGATAACCAAGCAGGTAAATGGAACATCGCCCGCGGCTGGAAAGACCGTGCTGCCGTAACGCTGCTCAACACCACCTGCCTCATCGCTCCTTCCGCAAAAGGTTACACCAACATGACTGCCGGACTGAAGGTGCGTTTCCATGAGTTCAATACCCATCTGGAGGACGGTACGGTGATCACCGGCCACAACCTCGACGGGCTGGGCTACGACGCAGAGTCCGATCCTATCTATTTGGATAGCGAGGGCGTTTATACCTACGCCAACGTCATCCTCGGTGCTGACAACTGGGATGCGAAAGCCATAGCTGCCCAAGTGAAGGCTGATGCCAAGGCCATCGATGCCGAGGCGGCTTATCTGGTGGAAGACGAAGGCGCGTTTGTGGCTGTTGTGAAAGGCTCGCAACTCAGTGATGACCACAAGGGAAAAACAATTCGTCAGGCTAACACTCGCGGCGGTTTCGGTGAGGCTGTGCTGTACAACCCCGCTGCTACAGCAATCGAGGCAGTCAGTGATCAGCACTCAGCAGTCAGCGTCCAGAAAGTGATACGTGACGGACAATTGATCATCCTCCGCGATGGTATGCAGTACAACACGATAGGACAAATGATTCAATAACACATCCCATCAACCATGCTACGCAGGACATCCATAGTTACCATTCTACTCTGCGCGCTGATGAGCGTCAGCGCGTGGAGTGTGACTGTGGATGACCTGATAACCATCCGGCGCAGTTGTACCATCACGGCGGATGAATATACCAACAACGGCACAAGCGAATGGACAGCCAACACGCTCCGTGCCGAGGGGCGTATATTCACACCTACCGGTAACACGGTAGCACAAGCGAAAGGCAAATCAACCATCCACGGTCAGTCGCACCTGAACTGTCTGCGGCTAAAGAACGTGCAGAACAAGTTGGCGTTCCGGGTCATTGACACCTGTACCGTCACGTTCTACACCGAGCTTCGCGAGGAGCGCGGGCTGATCATTAGCAAGCACGACCGCACAACTACCTCCGATCCCTATTACGCATTGCAGCCGGTCAATACACCCGTGTGGACTGTTCACCTGGATGAGGCGGGCACGTACTACCTCTCCGGGTACGGCGGCGACTTTTTCATAGCAGGCTTCAGTATTATTCTGCCCGATGACGGCTCTGCGCCCGAGCCGCCCGTGGTGCGGTACTACGATTCCAATGGCATCCTTCTTGGGCGGGATACTGTGGCGCAAGGGAGCAAGTTAACCTACAAGTACACTGTAGCGGACGTGACTGTTCCTGCCGGACAAGTGTTCCGCGGCTGGCGAAACGGGGATGAACTCAAGGTCAATGAAGGTACACCCGTAACAGCCGACATCAGTCTGTTTGCCAAGGCTACGGACATCGAGGTCGCAGAGGTAGGAAGGTATTACAACTATGACCTGGCAAAGAATAGTTTCTACCCCGAGGATCATGAACTATTGACCATCACCGACGGAAAGATCTCCGTCCGCGTGGCAGGCAATGCTGTGGTGAACATCCTCACCGATGGCGAACCGACAACCTATCGGTATGAAGGGGCTGCCACCACGCTCACGTTCACTCCTCGCAAGGGCGAACATGTCCGCGGCGTGAAAGTGTATAACGTGGCTGCAATCCCTCAGCGAAACGAGGCAGGTTACTATGTCATCAGCGCAGGTGACGGGGCTGCACTGCAGCTGCTACTGGCGACGGCACAGGACGGCGACAAGATCTTCCTGCCCGACGGCACGTACGACTTGGGACATGAGACGCTCACCCCCATCAATGCGCAGATCAGCCTGATCGGGCAATCGATGGACGGCGTACTGATTGTCAACCACCCGCTTGCTTCAGGAATGAATAACGCTGAGACACTGGTGCTCAAGGCAGATAATATCTACATGCAAGACCTCAGTATCCGTTGCGATGTGTCCTATCCGACCAGTATTGCACACGGAGTAGGGATAGCGGTGCAAGTCCAGGGCGACAAGAGCATATTTCAGCACGTCAGCCTGCAGGGGAACCAGGACACCTACTACTCCAACGGCGCAGCCACCCAACGCGGATGGGTCGGTGACGGGCGGATAGAAGGTACAGTGGATTATATATGCGGCGGTGGGGATATATGGTTCGAGAACGTACTGCTCTATAACAACGCTCGCCGCAACGACGATGTCATCATCGCCCCGGCTACCGAACCGGCTACACGCTACGGTTATGTGTTCAATAACTGCACGATTGACGGCGTAGCCTCGCAAGTCGGACGCTGGCACCTCGCTCGCGGATGGAAGCACTCTCCGGCAGGTACGTGGCTCAATACCACCTGCCTCATCGCTCCTTCCGCACAAGGTTACACCCACATGAACGCAGGACTCAAAGTGCGCTTTCATGAGTACAACACCCATAGGGAGGATGGCACAGCCATCACCGGACACACCGTCAACGGCTTGAACTATGCTGCCGACTCCGACCCCGTCTATATGGATAACGCAGGCGTATATACCTACGACAATGTAGTCAAGGGCACCGACAACTGGGATGCAGCAGCTATAGCTTCCCAAGTAACGGCTGACCCCGCCAAAATCGATGCCGATGCCGCTTATCTCATTGAGGACAACAACGCATTTGTAGCAATCCTCAAAGGCGCACAACTGACCGCGGAGCACAAAGGCAAAACCATCCGTCAGGCTAACAGCCGCGGAGGCTTTGGAAAAGCTGTCGTATATTAAATTTGATAATTGACCAACACACCGATATGAAGAGACTAACACTTCTTTTGACAATCGCCCTGTTGAGCATGCATCTGTCGGCAACGGTTATCCCGTTCTCGACGGCTGCCGAGGCAACAGAAAAGAACACTCCCGAGGGTTGGGCGGAAGTTCAACTGCCCGCTAATTTGCCGACACTAACCGAGGCGAACACCTTTGTGATAACCGATGCTGCTTATGGTGCATCGACAGCCTCGTCGGACAACACGGCTGCTATCCAGGCAGCGCTCGATGCTGCGGCTAATGCCGGAGGAGGTATGGTAGTTATTCCCGCGGGTACCTACCTGAGTGGCGCTCTGCAGATGGGCTCAAAGACGATCCTGCACCTGAGCGAGAACGCCACACTCAAATTGCTGCCTATGTCAACCTTCCCCAAGGACGGTAACGGCTATTATAAGATGGAATCGCCTTTCATCACGGGCAAGAGTAATGCATCAGATATCGTGATTGAGGGCGAGAGCCGTGAGACCTCGATCATCGACGGACAAGGTGCACCGTGGTGGGATCAGGTGGAGACAGCCAAAGCCGCGAAGAAATCCACCACCCGCAGTGCGTTGATTCGAATCTATCAAGGCGAGCGGTATCTGTTCCGCAACTTCCGAATTCAGAACGCGCCGAACACGAATATCACCATCGGTCGTAGCGGCAAAGGTGCGCATGCTACGGCACACGATATCACTGTCAAGAACCCTGCATCGCATGGTGTGGATGATCCTTCGCATAACACCGACGGTTTCCCCATTTGGACGAAGTACGTCAACATCTACGACTGCGAGATCGATACCGGTGATGACAATGTCGTGTGTGACGAGAATGCACAATACGTGCATGTATGGAACTGCAAGATGCTGGCAGGCCACGGTGCATCGTTCGGCAGCTACACAACGAATATGCACGATATCATCTACGAGAACCTGACGATGAACGGTACGGATGCCGGTTTCCGCCTCAAGTCCAACAATGACCGCAGCGGCGATGTCTATAACATTGTTTTCCGCAACTGCACGCTGACCAATGTGCTCAGCCCGATCTCGATCACCTGCTGGTACGACTCGCTGCCTAACCCCGCGTGGATTGAAGCCAACGCGCCGGCTCTGAATGACAAGACCCCCCGATTCCATGACATCACCCTCAAGGACGTGACCATCAGCGGGTGCAAGAGTACTACGACCAGCGGCAAGAACGGATTCGGCATATTCATATACGGCCGTCCGGAGAGTTACGTGCGCGACGTCACGTTCGATAATGTCAATATCACCCACACGAAAGGTCTGAAACTCAATTATTGCGACGGCATCCAATTCAAGGACTGCTCCATCAAGGTGGGTAATGTGGCTTCGACGGATGAGGAGTTGCCCGGTGCGCTGATTGAAGAGCAGTACAAAGGCAGCTATACGTGGAACAACAGCGTGCCGGCATCCAAACAGGTGGTGTATTGGAAAGACGGTACCGAGGCTGCTAACACGATCACCGTAGCCGACGGATGGAAACTAACCATCACCGGCAATGCTGAAAAGAGTTGGAGCAAAGGCAATGGCAGCATCAAGTACGACGGCACAAGTTACGTGACGCTCAAGAACTCCAACGGTGCACAGAACACCCTCACCTTAGCAGAAGGACAGAAAGCCGAGAAAGTGGAGTTTTATGCTACAACGAATTACGATACAGAGGCTGGAAGGCTGTCGGAGTTTAACGGGGAGAGTTGTTCGGATGAGGTGTCGTCCATCAAAGATTATGCTAACCCGACATATATTTCCAAGACCTTGGCAACACCTGCTAATTCGTTTACGTTCAAGTTCAGCAACAGACAAGTATGTTTCATTACCGTAGTAACGCTGGCTGACGAGGGTACGCCGACGGATGTGGAGAAGTTACAGGACAATCAGCCAAGTTTGGCAGATAAGATTATTCGCAACGGTCTGATGGTTATCATCCGTGATGGTGTGGAATATAGCATACTTGGTGCAAGAATGCAATAAATAGTGAGATATGAAAAAGGTATTGTTTATCATACTGCTTATTCTTACCGGCGGCGGGTGGCTGACTGCAGGTGTGAATGACCTGACTTGGTATCAGGTATGCACCGGAGGTATGTCCGGCGAGTGGTACGGCTCTGAGGAGGCACTTGGTATAGCCGACATCGTGATTGCCGTGCAGAAGAACAGCGGCGGTTGGATGAAAAACGACCAGCTGCATAAGCTCTCGGCATCGGAGTATCAAAGCCTTCTTAACGCGAAGAGCAAGCAATCTTGTCTTGATAACGTAGCCACCACGCAAGAGATGCGTTATCTGGCGCGTGTGTGGAAAGCTACGGGCAACGAGGATTGCCGCCAAGCGTTCTTGCGCGCGTTACAGATGATTCGCGTGGCACAAAAAGGCTGCGGCGGATGGAGTCAGTACTGGCCGCTGAGTAACGATAACGGCTATCAGGACTACATCACCTTCAACGACGATCTGGTGGTCAATGTACTGAAGATGCTGCGGGACATCTATGGGAATACGGGCGACTTTGCCGGCATCACCGATGCCGACACGCGCGAGGCTTGCCGGACAGCATTCGACCGCGGAGTGCAATGCATCCTCGACTGCCAGATCATCATCGACGGTACGTATGCCGCCTGGTGCGCCCAGCACGATACCGTAGCACCATACCTGCCTACCGAAGGTCGTCCGCATGAGTTGCCGTCCGTCAGCGGATGTGAATCGGCGAACCTGCTATCGTTCCTTATGTCGCTTGATGACCCTTCGGACGAACTTAAGGCACGCATTACAGCCGCCGTCACATGGCTCGATGAGCATAAGATAGCCGACCACGCCGTGGAGGACTATACCAATGACAACCAAGAGAAAGACCGGCGTATAGTGGAGCAGAAAGGCACTCACCTGTGGGGACGGTTCATACAAATAGGCGGCAAAACGGGTGAGCAGGTGTATAATAAACTGTTCGACAAACTCAAAGTACGCGGCAAAAAACGTAGTTATACGTACAAAGGCACCACGTACACTTATACCGAGGAAGAGTTGGCTCGCGCCAACTACGATCCCACCAAGGCGTACGAACCTATCTATGCTATTTACAAGGATTCGATACCGCACATGTACTATCGCTTCCTGTACAACTATGAAGATACCCCTATTGCGTTTGACAACGGCTGCCCGTACTACACCTCGCTGTTTCGCGCGATTCGCATGGGCTACCAGTATATCGGTTCATGGTGTCAGCGCGTGATAGAGACTGAATATCCGGCGTGGAAAGTCAAGTACGGAGTACACGACGATGGCACGTATATTCTGTCAACCGAGAGTTGTGTGTCCAAACGCAACGAGCAGACCTTCACATTCAACAACGCGTTCACCATCACCAACGACGGTGGAATAGGGTATTCGACCGCTAAGGCGTACAGCATCCGCTATAACGCCGATGTTACCTATACGATTCATATTCCCTCTGACCTGCAGGTAACCGAAGCCAAACTGTACGGGTACTGCAATTGGGAGGATTCGGATGCCTATGTGCAGATGTGGAACAACACGAGCTACACGGCCGCTGACTATTTCTTTCCGAGAAAAAAGAATGATAAAGAACAGTGGGTGACGCACATCATCGACCACTCAGCGCATCCCGTGACCGATGAATTGGCGTTTCAACTCGCAGGCAAGCAGGCATGTATCATCATCACTCTGACCTGCGAGCGTAGGGGAACAACGGTGGTGAATACACAAAGTGACAATCAGCCAAGGTTGGCTGATAAGATCCTACGCAACGGGCAACTGTTCATTGTGCGTGGCGACAAAACCTACGATGCCTTAGGCAGACAGATTACTGATAACTTTAAATACTAACGATATGAAAGCATTCATGGACAAAGATTTCTTGTTGCAGACAACTACTGCACAGGAGTTGTATCACAATCATGCGGCGAAAATGCCGATCATTGACTACCATTGCCATCTTATCCCGCAGATGGTGGCGGAGAACAAACGTTTCGAGTCGATCGCACAGATCTGGCTCATGGGTGACCACTACAAATGGCGCGCTATGCGTTCCAACGGTGTGGATGAGCGTTACTGTACCGGTAAGGACACAACGGACTGGGAGAAATTCGAGAAATGGGCAGAGACCGTGCCTTACACGTTCCGCAACCCGCTCTATCACTGGACACATCTGGAGCTTAAGACCGCTTTCGGTATCGAGGAGCGTCTGAATCCCGAGACAGCACGCGCTATCTACGACAAGTGCAACGACCTCATTGCCAACGATCCGAAGTTCTGCCCGCAGGGCTTAATGAAACACTACCATGTGGAGCTCGTCTGCACGACCGACGATCCGGCTGACTCGCTCGAGTGGCATAAGATGCTCAAGGATGATCCGAAAGCCGAAGTGCGGATGTTGCCGACTTGGCGTCCGGATGCCGGCATGAACATCGAAGCCGCTACGTGGAAAGCCTATATTGAGAAACTGTCAGCTGTCAGCGGTATAGCAATCAGTAATTTCGCTGATCTCGTAGCTGCTCTGCAGAAACGCCATGACTTCTTTGAGTCGATGGGTTGCCGCCTCTCTGACCACGGAATCGAGGAGTTCTACGATGAACCGTACACCGACGCTGAGATCAACGCCATCTTCGACAAAGCCCTCGCAGGCAAGCCGCTCAGCGCGTACGAGATTCGTCAGTACAAGCACGCTTATCTGCACGCGCAGGCTGAGATGGACTACGCTTCCGGTTGGACCCAGCAGTACCACTACGGTGCTATTCGTAACAACAACTCGAAGATGTTCGCACAACTCGGTGCAGACACCGGTTTCGACTCCATCGGTGAGTTCACAACGGCAAAAGCCATGAGTCACTTCCTCGATGAGATGAATAGTGAAGGACATCTGGCTAAGACCATTCTCTATAACCTCAACCCCTGCGCCAACGAAGTGATCGCTACCATGCTCGGTAACTTCCAGGACGGTTCTGCACCCGGAAAGATTCAGTTCGGCTCAGGCTGGTGGTTCCTCGATCAGAAGGACGGTATGGAGAAGCAGATGATGGCACTCTCGAACCTTGGTTTGCTGAGCCGCCTCGTCGGAATGCTTACCGACAGCCGCTCATTCCTCTCGTACCCGCGTCACGAGTACTTCCGCCGCACGCTCTGTAACATCCTCGGCAACGACATCGAGAACGGCATGATTCCGTACACCGGTTACGAGAAAGCTCGTGTTCAACAGATGGTTGAGGATATCTGCTATAACAATGCGAAAAATTATTTCAAATTTTGATTTATAATTTTAAATTTACTATAATGGCAAAGATTATTACTTTAGGCGAGATTATGCTTCGCCTGAGTCCGGAAGGACAAGACCGTTTCATTCAATCCGACCACTTCCGCATTATCCCCGGTGGTGGTGAGGCAAATGTGGCTATTTCGTGCGCCAACTACGGGCACGATGCGTATCTGGTAACCAAACTGCCGAAACACGAGATCGGTCAGATTGCTGTTAACTCGCTTCGCCGTTACGGCGTAAAGGACGATTACATCGTTCGCGGCGGTGACCGCGTAGGTCTGTACTACTGCGAGACAGGCGCATCGATGCGTCCGTCAAAGGTCATCTACGACCGTGCGCACTCGGCGATTGCTGAAGCTGACCCGAAGGATTTTGATTTCGACAAGATCATGGAAGGTGCAGCTTGGTTCCACTGGAGCGGTATCACTCCGGCTATCTCGGACAAGGCTGCTGAGATCACCCGTCTCGCTTGCGAGGCGGCCAAGCGTCACGGCGTAACCGTCAGTGTGGATCTGAACTTCCGCAAGAAACTCTGGACTTCCGAAAAAGCTATCTCGATCATGCGCCCGCTGATGCAATATGTCGATGTATGTATAGGTAACGAGGAAGACGCAGAACTCTGCCTTGGCTTCAAACCCGATGCAGATGTCGAGGGTGGTGAGACCAACGCCGAAGGTTACAAGGGTATCTTCGAGCAGATGATGCGTGAGTTCGGCTTCAAGTATGTAGTATCTACATTGCGTGAGTCGTTCAGCGCTACCTTCAACGGCTGGAAGGCAATGATCTACAACGGTAAGGAGTTCTATCAGAGCAAACGCTACGAGATCAACCCGATCATCGACCGCGTAGGTGGTGGTGACTCGTTCTCCGGCGGTCTGATCCACGGTATGCTCAAGTATCCGGGTGACCAAGCATCAGCACTGGAGTTTGCAGTTGCTGCTTCGGCTCTCAAGCACACCATCAATGGCGACTATAACCTCGTCAGTGAAGACGAAGTCCTCTCGCTCGCCGGTGGTAACGCTAACGGACGTGTACAACGCTAAGGCGCGAAATATCGAAATATCGATTAATCGAAATATCGAAAAAAGAATAAAATTATGGCAAAATTCGATAAGATTCAGGTGATGGCCAAGATTAAGGCTGCACCGATGGTTCCTGTGTTCTACCACAAAGATGTGGAAATTTGCAAGAATGTGGTGAAGGCTTGTTATGACGGCGGCGTACGCGCCTTCGAGTTCACTAACCGTGGCGACTTCGCCCACGAGGTGTTCGGTCCGCTGGTTAAGTGGGCTGCTGTGGAGTGCCCCGAACTGGCATTGGGCGTTGGTTCGGTAGTGGATGCGCCGACGGCTGCACTGTACATCCAGTTGGGTGCTTGCTTCGTAGTGGGACCGTTATTCAACCCCGAGATAGCTCCGGTTTGCAACCGTCGTCTCATTCCCTACTGCCCGGGTTGCGGCTCGGTAAGCGAGATAGGCAAAGCACAGGAGTTAGGTAGTGACCTGACCAAACTGTTCCCCGGCGACGTCTATGGTCCGAACATGGTTAAAGGCCTGATGGCTCCTATGCCCTGGTCGAAGATCATGGTCACCGGTGGTGTTGCTCCCGAGAAAGAGAATCTGGAGAAGTGGTTCGCTGCAGGCGTCTATTGCGTAGGCATGGGCAGTAAGCTCTTCCCGTCCGACAAAGTAAAAGCCGGAGACTGGCAGTATGTAACAGACAAGTGCAAAGAGTGTTTCGACATCATCGCAGCTTGCCGCAAATAAAAGAATAATAACCTTATAAAAATAGAAAAACATGGCAAAAAAAGCATTGAACAAGTGGACCGCGCCGAAGAGCGTCGCTCCCGAACGAATCATCCAGTTTGGTGAAGGTAATTTCCTCCGTGCATTCGTGGACTGGATTATATGGAACATGAACGCCAAGACGAACTTCAACGGTTCGGTGGCTGTCGTACAACCTATTGACAAAGGTATGGTCGAGTGGCTCAATGGTCAGGATTGTCTGTATCACGTGAATCTGCAAGGTCGTCTGAAAGGTGAGGCTGTCAACTCGCTGGAGCGTATTGATGTTATCAGCCGCGCACTCAACCCTTACAGTCAGAACTGGGCATACATGGCGCTGGCCGAGCAGCCGGAGATCCGTTTCGTCATCTCCAACACCACCGAGGCAGGTATAACCTTCGACCCTAGTTGTAAGTTCACCGACGCACCGGCAAGTGCTTATCCGGGCAAGTTGGTACAGCTGCTGTTCCGTCGTTACAAGACCTTTAACGGTGACCCGACAAAGGGTTGGATCTTCATGCCGTGCGAGCTTATCTTCCTGAACGGTCACCATCTGAAAGATTGCATCCGCAAGTATATTGAGCTGTGGAAGGATGATTTCGGAGCAGATTATGCAGGTTTCAAGGAGTGGTTCGAGAAGTACAACTACGTTTGCGCTACCCTTGTGGATCGCATCGTTCCGGGCTTCCCGCGCAAGGACATAGCTGCTATTCAGGAGAAAGTTGGTTACAACGACAACCTCGTTGTACAAGCCGAGATCTTCCACCTCTGGGTAATAGAGAAACCTGAGAATATGAGTATTGAGGAACTTGAGGCTGAGTTCCCTGCTAACAAAGCCGGCTTGAACGTGCTCATCGCTGAATCGGAGAAACCTTACCACGAGCGCAAAGTGACCCTGCTCAATGGTCCGCACACTGTGCTCAGCCCTGTTACCTACCTCAGTGGCGTGAACATCGTTCGCGATGCTTGCAACCATGAGATCCTTGGTAAGTATATCAACAAAGTCATGTTCGACGAGTTGCTTGAGACCCTTAACCTTCCGAAGGACGAACTCAAAGCTTACGGTGAGAGCGTACTCGAGCGCTTCAATAACCCGTACGTTGACCACGCTGTTACCAGTATCATGCTCAACTCGTTCCCGAAATTCGAGACGCGTGATCTGCCGGGCTTGAAGGTTTATCTGGAGCGCAAGGGCGAACTGCCGAAAGGCCTCGTACTCGGTTTGGCTGCCATCATCACTTACTACAAGGGTGGCGTACGTGCCGACGGCGCACCTATCGAGCCGAACGATGCACAGGAGATCATGGATCTGCTCAAACAACTCTGGGCTACCGGCGACAAACGCAAGGTGGCGGAAGGTGTACTCGGTGCTACCGACATCATCTGGAAAGAAAGCAAGCAGAACCTCAACGAGATTCCGGGCTTGACCGATATGGTTGTTAAGTTCCTCGAGGATATCGAAGCAAAGGGAATGCTCGAGACTGTTAAAAGCATTTTGTAAATTCGATATATCGGTGTATCGATATCTCGAAATATCGAAAGAAGTTATGACTAATATTTTGAAAATCAATCCTGCCGACAATGTGGTTGTAGCCATACAACCGCAGTCGGCGGGTGCGGCTATTGAAGTGGACGGCAAGCAGATCATCGTACTCGATGATGTGCCTGCCGGACACAAGATAGCCATCCGCGACCTCGCTCAAGGCGAGAATGTCATCAAGTATGGCTTTCCTATAGGTCATGCACGCGAGGCAAAGAAAGCCGGCAGTTGGATGAATGAGAACAACATCAAAACGAACCTTGCCGGACTGCTCTCGTATGAGTACCACCCAAAGGATGTTGTACTCAGCATCCCCGACGAGCAACGCACGTTCATGGGCTATCGCCGCAAGGACGGACAGGTGGGTATCCGTAACGAAGTATGGATCATCCCTACCGTAGGCTGCGTCAACGGTATCATTCAGAAGTGCGCCGAGCGTCTACGTCAAGAGACGGGTGCGGACAATATCTTTGCCTTCCCGCATAACTACGGCTGCTCCCAACTTGGTGACGATCACGAGAACACCAAGAAGATCTTGCGTGACATGATTCACCATCCTAACGCAGGCGCGATACTTGTTGTCAGCCTCGGTTGCGAGAACAACCAGCCTGATGTGTTCCGCGAGTTCTGCGGTGAGATAGATGAAGACCGTGTGAAGTTTGTCGTAACGCAAAAGATCCAAGGCGACGAGGTGGAATACTGCATGCCGATCTTACGCGAACTGTTCGCCAAGACGCAGCAGGACAAACGCGTCGAAGTGCCATTGAGCGAATTGCGTGTAGGACTTAAGTGTGGCGGTAGTGACGGCTTTAGCGGTATAACCGCCAACCCGCTGCTCGGCTGCCTGAGTGACTGGCTCGTAGCACAAGGCGGTACGACCGTGCTGACCGAAGTGCCGGAGATGTTCGGCGCAGAGACTATCCTCATGGATCGGTGTGCTAACCGCGAACTATTCGATCAAACGGTAAGTCTCATCAATGACTTCAAGCAGTACTTCCTCTCGCACGGCGAACCCGTGGGCGAGAACCCGAGTCCGGGAAACAAAGCCGGAGGTATATCTACCCTCGAGGACAAAGCTCTCGGTTGTACGCAGAAGTGCGGCAAGTCTCTCGTGCGTGGAGTGATGCCCTACGGCGAGCGCCTGCAAGTCAAGGGACTGAACCTGCTCTCTGCACCGGGTAATGACCTCGTAGCCTCCACCGCACTCGCTTCCTGCGGATGTCATATAGTGCTGTTCACCACCGGTCGTGGTACGCCGTTCGGTACCTACGTGCCGACGATGAAGATCTCCACCAATTCTGCCCTGTACAACAACAAACCGAACTGGATTGATTTCAATGCCGGCGTTATCGCCGAAGGCGAACCGATGGAGCAGGTAGCCAAACGTTTTGCTGACTATGTTATCGCAGTGGCTAACGGTGAGAAGACGAATAATGAAAAGAACGGCTACCATGAGATAGCTATCTTCAAGAATGGTGTAACCTTGTAATCGTATGAGAAGAGTTGTTTATATCGCTTTAGTTGCCCTCATTCTTACGGCTTGCACGCAAAACGCATATCTTCAATTGGCTGAGGATATAGCCAAGAGTGAGATGACGCATCATCCTGAACTATGGACGTGTGACGGAGCGCAAAAACCCAAATGGGAATATACGCCAACACTCATGGCTCGCGCGTTCGTGGAGCTGTACACCGCAACGGGCGATACAAACTATTTTGCTCACGCACAGCGGTTTGCGGACCAGTTCATCGGCGAGGACGGAACGATCCTGACCTACAAAAAGAGTCTGTATAACATGGATCGCATTCAGGGTGGTAACTTCCTGATCCTGCTTAATGCCGTGAACCCGCAACCGCAATACACCATCGCTATCGAGACGCTGCGTGACCAGTTGCGCGAGCAACCGCGTACTCAGGAAGGCGGATTTTGGCATAAGCAGGTCTATGAGCACCAGATGTGGCTGGACGGACTATTCACCGGTACAACGTTCTATGCCCGTTATGCTGCATACAAACCCGAACCCGAGGCGTGGAGCGACATAGCCAACCAGTTCGTCATAGTGGACTGCCATACCCGCAAAGCCAACGGACTGAACCACCACGGATGGGACGAGAGTCGTCAGATGGCTTGGGCGGACTCGCTGACCGGCTGTAGTGCTGAGACATGGGGTAGAGCCGAAGGATGGTACGTGATGGCGCTGTGCGATGTGCTGGAACTAATGCCTGCTGACCAACCCGAGCGGGCTGAACTCATCGCCATCCTCCATCGCGTCATGGAAGCACTGCTCGCCGTTCAAGACCAAGATACACACCTCTGGTATCAAGTGCCGGACAAAGGCGACAGGGAAGGTAACTATCTGGAGAGCACTTGTTCCGCCATGTACGCATATGCCATGGCAAAGGGTGTGAACTTGGGCGTGTTGCCTGACTTGTACCGCGATGAGGCAAAGAGGGTGGTCGAAGGACTCAAGGCGAACAAGTTGCGCGCCAATGATGACGGTACCCTGTCGCTCATTGACTGCTGTGCTGTAGCAGGACTCGGTGGCAACCCCTTCCGCGACGGAACGTATAACTATTATATCCATGAGCGTATATGCGCGGATGACCCCAAAGGCATCGCCCCGCTCATACTTGCGTGTATCGAACTAAGCAAACATTAATTTTTAATTATATCATGATGAAACGAATTTTTTACATTATTGCCGTAGCGTTACTGCCGATGATGGTGCAAGCCAAGGTGGTGACAGGTCAAGTCACAGACTCGAACGGCGAACCGATCATCGGTGCAAACGTAATGGTCAAAGGTACAACAGTCGGCACAATCACCGATTTTGATGGAAACTATTCAATTGACGCGCCGGAGGATGCGACTTTGGTATTCTCGTATTTAGGCATGACAACCCGGGAACTTCCGGTTACAGGTGACGCCCTCTCCGTTGTTCTCAAGGAGGACAACCAAGTGCTGGACGAAGTGGTGGTAACCGGCTATGGTACGACCAAGAAACGTGATTTGGTGACCTCGGTCGCTTCAGTGAACGGTGACCAATTAAAAGATGTGCCGGTTGCATCTGCCAGCGAGGCATTGCAAGGCAAATTGGCGGGTGTGACCGTTACAACGACGGAAGGTAGCCCCGATGCCGATGTTAAAGTGCGTGTCCGTGCAGGCACATCCTTGACTCAGTCGAGTGACCCGCTTTACATCGTGGACGGATTCCCCGTTAGTTCGATTTCGGATGTCGCGCCGGGTGACATCCAGTCGATGGACGTGTTGAAAGATGCGGCAGCTACCGCTATCTACGGTGCTCAAGGTGCCAACGGCGTTATTATCATCACAACGAAAGATGTAGCATCGGATCTGGAGGACAAAATGCAAATCCATGTGGATTACACGGGTTATGCGGGGTGGAAGAAGATGGCGAAAAAATATGATATGATGGGAGTGCGTGACTATGTTTTGATGCAGTATGAAGCCCATAATATCATCAAAGGCGCAGATGGTGAGAAAACGTTCCACAAGTACTTTGACGAGAAATATTTCAATAAACAAGTTCCGGAGAATATGCAATCCGTTGGCGATTTGTTGAAATATTGGGATGATGGTACGCACTATACGGATTGGCAGGATGAAACATTCGGTCGGACGGGTGTTAACTCCAATCATAGTATCTCGGTATCGGGTGGTAACAAAAATGCCAATTTCAATTTGACCTACAACCGCATTGATGACAAATCGATCATGCAAGGTTCGGATTATGCTCGAAACAACATCTCATTCAAGGGTAAATTCAAACCAATAAGCGGTTTGACCATCGGCGTAACGGCTCGTTTCAGCAATACCGATGTCTTAGGTTCAGGAACCAATACGGCGGAGGATAAAGGTTCGACTTCGGAGAGCCGTGTCCGCAATGCCGTAGCATACAGCCCGATCAAGTTGTTTAAAGAAACCACCTCGGAGAGTGACCCCGATGCGGATTCTTTTGGCTCTCTCCGTGACCCGCTCACAACCATCACTGACAACTACCAGCACAAGGTAGATAACAAATGGTTCATTGACGGTTATGCTCAATATAAGTTCCTCAAGGATTTCACGATCAAAGTAGATGTGGGTTACGAAAGTCGTGATGTGGCAAAAGACCGCTACTATGGTCCTTCTACCTACTACTCCGGTCCTAACGGTGATGCAAAGAGCCATACCGACAATGTTGCGTATTATGGCAACTCCGTATCGACGGATTATAAGACCTCGCGTTTCCGCAATGTGAATACCTTCGAGTATGCACATAAATGGAACAACGCGCATAATTTCTCCGTTTTGGTTGGTGAGGAAATGAACATCTACAAAGGTGAGATCCGTACAATCGAAGCTTATGGCTTCAACCGCGACATGCCCGGTCCTGACGTGTTCAAACACCTCGGTATGGCAAAGGACGCAGTAGTCCGCAATGTGATTGATCCGACGGATAATATGCTCTCCTTCTTTACGCGTGCGAACTATGATTACAAAGGAAGATATTATATTACCGCTACCTTCCGTGCAGATGGTTCATCTCGTTTTGCCAAAGGCAATCAGTGGGGTTTCTTCCCGTCTGTAGCTGCCGCTTGGCGTATCGTGGATGAGCCGTTCATGGAGCCGGCTCAGGATGTTCTCAGTAACTTGAAACTTCGTCTCTCCTACGGTTCGGTAGGTAACAACAACGTAGATCTGGGTTACCTCCGTGCCGAGTATCTGGCATCACAAACGACATACACTGCTGTTGGTACCAATATCCTGACGGACGGTGGAGATCCCAAGAGCCCTACTGCTGCTAACTCTAATCTGAAATGGGAGACCACAATTACGCGTGACCTGGGTATCGATTTCGGTTTCTGGAACGAGCGTCTGTCCGGTACGTTGGATCTCTATTGGAATAATACGAAGGACTTGATCCTGAAATACCGTTTGAATACAGGCGGATATACCTACCAATACCGCAATATCGGTTCTACCGAGAATATGGGTGTTGAGTTCACCATCAACGGCGTGGTACTGGATAATAAATCCAAGAATCTACACTATAATTTGTCTCTTTCTGCCAACATCGCGCACAACCGCAACCGCGTAGTGGATCTGGGTGGAATGAGCGAATACGTTGCTTCTACCTCCTGTTTCTCTACCGGTTATGTTAATAATGACTATGAGTATATGTTGACTGTGGGTAGCGCTATTGGTGATGTTTATGGCTACAAGACCGACGGCTGGTACACCGCTGATGACTTCGACCGCTACAATGCCACCTCGGATACATGGGAGAAAAAGGGGGAAGACGGGAAGTATTCTACCATTTCGACGATATATGGCTTGGCTCGTCCGGGTATGACAAAATTGGCATCTGAGGAACGTCAGAAGTTGGGTAATACGATGCCGATCATTAATGGTGGTTTTGGCTTTAACTTCCGTATAGGAGGTGAGAAATGGGGTGATATTGATGTGTCAACGCAGTTTACGTATAGTTATGGAAACAAGGTGCTGAACCTCTCTCGCTTGGATTACACAACCATCGTGGAGAAGACCTTGCTTCGTAACTGTGATAGCGCACTGGGTTATGGACAGCGTTATTCAACCTATGTCATGAATGGTAACGATTATGTATCCGTAACAGCGAACGCTACAACCGAGCGCGTCGGAAAAACGGACTATGTCCAGGGCGATAACTATACGCAGTTGGCTGCTACCTTGGCTGAACTGAATGCGAACGCGACGACTGCTAACCCCGTTGCAACAAAAGAGTTCTGTCTTACGGACAAATATCTTGAAGACGCTTCGTTCCTTCGTTTAAGTACGTTGACTATAGGTTATGCGCTGCCGGAGCGTTACATGAAAAAAGCACACATCCAGAAACTCCGTATTTTCTTTACCGCAAGTAATGTGTTCTGCGCAACCAAGTATTCAGGCTCGGATCCGGAAGTGGATGCACGTTCAAAGAACAATCCGTTGACTCCGAATGTGGATTTCTCGGCATTCCCAAAGAACCGCGCGTTTAACTTCGGTCTGAACCTGTCGTTCTAACAGAGTATCACAATAGAAATATAATAATTCAGCAATATGAAAGCAAGTAAAATTATTTTAGGTGTATTGGTTGCAGTTTCTGTTACGTCCTGCAACTTCTTGCAGTCTGAGTCACCCTCTGCTATGGATGCCCAAACGGTGTATTCCAGCCCCGAATTGACAGAGCAAGCGATTACCGGAGTATATCACCTGTTTGGTGGTGATAAGGGCTTTCGCAATCGTCTTAGCTGCGGTTACATGGGTATGAACTCCGATGTGGAGTATGGTAATAAGAGACACCACACCCAGGTATATGACGTTCAAGTATCCGGTACGGATGTGACAAGCGCAAACGGAAGTGACCCGTGGGGATATCTATCCACCGGTATAGAGCGTTGTAATAATATTATCGAGGGCTTGAACGAGTATGCCGACCTCGGGGACGAGACCATGAGATACTATTTGGGAGAAGCGCTCTTCCTGCGTTCCTTCCAGTATCTGACGATGGTCAGCCTATGGGGAGATGTGCCGGCGCGCTTTGTGTCGATGTCCAAAGACCCGGAAAGTGCTAATGCCCGCAAGGAAAACCGTAATGTCATCTATGCGCAGATTCGTGATGATCTCAAGACGGCAAAGGACTTAATCCCTTGGTCTGGAGAATGCCCGACGATGGCTAAAGATAAGGCCTTCCGTCCTTCCAAGGGTGCCGTTATCGCACTCCTTATGCGTATCGATATGTACTATGCCGGCAAAGGCGTTCGCCCGGATAGCTATCAATCCGGCCCGGTGGATAATGTGGATACCGAATTGCAACGTGAGTTGTACGCCGAAGTGATTGACCTCTTTGACGAATTATACAACAAGGAGGATAACAAATGGATTCCGGTGTATGTGGATATCTTCAAAACGATTTGTCGCGATGAAGAGTCGTATAGCAAGACTGAGGTAATGTGGCAAATACCCTTCCCCGAAGGCCGCGGACAATACCTGCAGTATAACTGCCCGTCTTCCAAGGATGCTTTATTGGGACTAAAGAACAACCAAAACGGTTCGACGAACTCGAATATGATTATCGTGCCGACTCTGTACTACGATTATGCAGACAACGACAAACGTCGTGACGTGACTATCGTGCCGTATTCTTGGATCTATGATGACGGAGAAAGTTTTAATTCAGACAAAGACGAAGAAAAGATAGCAAACGCTTTCCCGGATAAACCTGACGGCAAATTCCTGTACCAGAAGTTACAGAGCGCGAAGACGCTCTATGGAGGCAAGTGCCGTGTTGAGTGGATGGGACGTGAGCGTACCGGTAACGATGACGGCGTGGACTTCCCGGTTATTCGCTATACGGATTGTATGCTGATGGCGGCTGAGGCTTCGATCGGTGGTATTCAAGGCGCTGTTCCGTCGAATGCAAACAAGATAGATGCCACCGCTTTGGTCAATCGCGTACGTGCGCGTGCCGGCATCGGCAATGTGGCTTCGGTGGATATGAATACGATTATGATTGAGCGCAAATTTGAGCTCACCGGTGAATATGTGCGCAAGTTCGACTTGATGCGTTGGGGTGTAGTAAAGGATTCGCTTGTACGCGCTCATGAACGTATTACCCAAATGAACCTCCATGAAGGGGATTATGCTACTTTGCCGGATACAATTTACTACAAGTATAGAAAATTGACGGACGCTGAAGCGGAGGAGTATCGCTACGATGCATCAGTTGAGGCAGTATATGTGGTGGACGAAATCTATGGCCTGAAAAAGGAGGAAACAGGTAAACCCGCTACCTACGACTCCGACCCCACATGGATTAAGAAAAATTTCTATGCTAGCAAGAGTGCACGTTATCTCAACGTGGAGTTTGATGTTCCTACTTCTAACTCCTATATCCTGTATCCTAACAGCAAACCCGAAAACTTGAATTCGCGCCAGTATTGGCCGATCTTCTCGACGAACCTGAATGGTGAGAACCTGTGGAATGATTATGGATATTAGTAATCCGAAAGAATGAAAAAATCGCAGATTTTCATAGTAATGATGGCCCTGATGAGTCTTGCGTGCACGAAGGAAAGCCCGCAAGACCCACCAGAGCCTACTCCCGATTTGCAGGAACTAATCGATGCCTGCCATTATATCCGGGGTGGTGGCGCTTCTGCTACCGGCGGCTCGTTGGGAACCGTTTATACGGTAACAACGCTGACAGACTCGCTTGATCGGCAATCAGGAACGCCTATAAGAGGCTCGCTGCGGTACGCCGTCAATCAATCGGGACCGCGCGTGATAATATTCAAGGTGGCGGGAACGATTCATTTGACCGAACCGCTTGTCATATCCAAGTCCGATATCACTATCTTAGGACAATCTGCACCCGGAGACGGAATATGTCTGGCAGATTATCCGCTCCAGATCTCCAAAGCGAACAATGTCGTAATCCGGTTCATCCGTTGCCGTTTGGGACAAGTCGGGATGCAGCAAAAGAGAGAGGACTATGATGCCCTGTCTGTTAATGGTGGTAGCAATATTGTGATAGACCATTGCTCATGCTCGTGGTCGATTGATGAGTGTGTCAGCTGTTACGGGAACGAGAACTTCACCATGCAGTACTGCTTCATAACGGAGTCGCTTCGTGATGCCGGACACGACAAAGGTACACATGGATACGGAGGTATATGGGGCGGTAAGAATGCTTCGTTCCACCATAACCTGCTTGCTCATCATGACAGCCGTAATCCCCGATTTGACCATGACTATGTGGATACGAAGTGCGCCGGACCGATTGACTTTGTCAATAATGTAGTATATAATTGGAAGGGAAACTCTGCTTATGGCGGGGAAGGCACCTCCAGTGGGGCAGGTGGTCGTCATATCAATTTTGTGAATAACTACTTCAAACCGGGACCTTCTACCAATTCGGGCGTCAAAACGCGTCTTGTGGATCCGTGGACATCGTGTTCCAACTGTGCGAACCATCCGGGAGGGACTATTCAAAGCCCCAAGATATACCTCACAGGCAATTATATGTACGGTTCAGCAGAGGTGACTTCTGATAACTGGAAGGGTTCGTCCAAGTCGAAAAGCATTGCAGGCGTTGATACACGCTGGGTAGATGGCATGACGGCACTCTCCGACGAACAGGCTGCGCAAGAGGCTTATGAAACGGTCCTCACGAAAGCTGGATGTTCATTGCAGCGGGACGACGTGGACGAACGTATCATACGTGATGTGCGGAACGGTTCAGGAGGACTAATCAATACGCCTGCCGAAGTAGGCGGATGGCCTGAATTGAAACCGGCAGAGCGTGCGCTGGATTCGGATGCGGATGGTATACCCGACGAGTGGGAGAATCAATATGGATTGGATCCCAAAAGACCGCTCGACGCCCAGAAAGCTACTTTGGTGGACGGAATGTCCAACATTGAGGTGTATTTGTGCCATTTGGTACGGGATTTGTACTAAACATCTTAGACTAAAAAATGAAAACAATGAAAAAGCTTTTTATGCTGTTCGCCGTGCTGGCTGTAGTGAACCTGCAGGCGCAAACCAAGTACTCGCATTACTACACGAACTTGCCATGCGCAGTGGAGCAGGTACAAGAGGTAGTTATCCCTGACTACACAGTCAATATCGTTGACTTCGGCGCTGTAGGGGACGGACAGACGGATTGCTCCGAAGCCTTTGCTGCGGCGCTCAAGCACCTCAAAAAACAAGGCGGAGGACACCTCATCGTGCCTGACGGCAAGTGGCTCACCGGACCCATCAAGCTCATCAGCAATCTGGATCTCCATCTCGCTGACAATGCGACCATCATCTTCTCGCCAAACAAGGAATTGTATGTGCAACCTTCCGACACGCTGCGCGACGGAAGCAAGAAGTGCTACGCACTCATACACGGTTCCAAGCTCGAGAATGTGGCCATCACCGGTCACGGCACACTCGACGGACAAGGTATCTATTGGCGTCCTGTCAAACAAAAGAAAGTGACCGAAGATGTATGGAACAGTTTGTTGGAGATGGGAGGAAAAGTTGAAGCGGACGGCAATAGCAAGAACTGGAAAGTGTGGTATCCGTTCAATCTGAATAAGGATCTCAACGTGCCTAATATTGCTGCAGATGCCATCACACAGGAGAAAATGCGCCCCCACTTGGTCAACATCACAGACTCACGTAATGTGCTGATGGAGAATGTACATCTGCTCAATTCCCCGAAGTTCCATTTCGTGCCGACGCGAATACAGAACCTCATCATCGACGGTGTCAATATCCGCTGCCCGCATTGGGCGCAGAACGGCGACGCCATGGACCCGGGTAATGTACAGGTCGCACTCATCGTCAATTGTAACATATCATGCGGTGATGATGGCATCTGTATGAAAGGCGGCGTAGGTGAGAAGGGTGTCGCAGCCGGTCCGCAACGCGACTTCCTCATCTGCAACGATACAGTCTATCGCGCACACGGAGGATTTGTCATCGGTTCCGAGTTCAGCGGTGGTATGCAGCGACTCGTTGTCAAGGATTGTCGGTTCGAGGGAACAGACATCGGCTGCCGCTTCAAGTCGGCGCCCGGACGTGGTGGCTGGTGCGAGGATATATACTGCTACGATATTGTCATGAAAGATATCATCGAATCCGCTTTCCTTATCCAATCCGGCTATGCGGATCGCGGAGCAGGAGTCAGCGCAACTGACAAGGATAACAAGGACGCGTTCTTCCCGGATTGGTCAAACATCACGTTCCGCAATATAACCTGTATCGGCTCCAAACAAGCCGTGGATATCCAGGGACTCAAGGGCAAACCCGTACACAACGTACTCTTTGACAACGTCACCGTCCTTGGTAACAAAGGCGGTGTCAAGATCGAGTGGGCGGAGAATGTCAAGTTTGTCAACTGCAATATCAACCCCAAGCCCATGCCCATTGAGGACTACAAGAAAATCAAAGACGTCATCTACAACGGTAACATAGTGGAATAATTAAGTTATGAACAAGTTCCTTTCTCTCATCCTTCCGGTGCTTATCCTGACCGCATGCACCGGCAAACCGAAGTATCAGACTATCCGCCAGGCAGATGTCAACCGCCTGACGAAATCGGCTGCATTCAAGATGCCGCGAGTTGGCTTGCCGCAGTTTGCTGACCGCACGTACTCCGTGCTGGACTACGGCGCTGACCCTACAGGTGTAGCGCTGTCCACCGATGCTATCCAGCGCGCTATTGACGAATGCTCCGCTGCAGGCGGTGGTACAGTGGTTATACCCGAAGGTATATATCTTACCGCACCGCTTACCCTCAAATCCTATGTGCGGCTCTATACCGACTACAACTGTTTCATCCTGTTCTCGCACGACCTCAGCCTCTACGACATCCACGATGAGTGGTTTGAGGGCATCCCTACCAAACGTTGCACCAGCCCGCTCAATGCCCTGAATGCCGAGAATATAGCCATCACCGGTCACGGTACGTTCAACGGCAACGGCGATTGGTGGCGACCGGTCAAGAAACCCAAGATGTCCGAAACGCAGTGGAAGAGCCATCTCCGCGAGAAAGGCGGCATCGTTGCCGACAACAACATCTGGTATCCCGACTCGGGCTCTATCGTAGCGCAGTCCTACTGCGTAGACCAGAACGTGCCCGTCATCACTGACGATGCCCTCTGGGCACAAGTCAAATCGTTCCTCCGCCCCGTGCTCCTGCATTTCGTAGGCTGCCGGAACATCCTGCTGGAAGGTGTGACTTTTGAGAACTCGCCTGCATGGAATGTACATCCCTTGGGCTGCGAGAACCTGGTTGTCAACAATGTCACCATCCGCAACCCATGGTATAGCCAGAACGGTGACGGCATAGATATCGAGTCGTGCAAGAATGTCGTGATCGCCAACTCCACCTTCGACGTAGGCGACGATGCTATCTGCATGAAGTCCGGTAAGGACAAACCCGGACGCGACCGCGGTATACCTACCGAGAACGTCGTGGTCGATAACTGCATCGTCTATCATGGTCACGGAGGCTTCGTGTGCGGCTCGGAGATGTCGGGAGGAATCAAGAACGTAGAGGTGCGCCGCAATATGTACATCGGTACGGATGTTGGTCTGCGCTTCAAGTCCACACGCGGACGAGGCGGCGTGGTCGAGAACATCTATATCAAAGATGTCAATATGGTCAACATCCCCAACGAAGGACTGATCTTTGACCTCTTCTACGGCGGCAAAGGCTCCGGCGAAGAGACCGAGGAAGAGCTCGCGGCACGCATGAATGCCGATGCACCCGAGGTCAGCGAAGAGACTCCCGCCTTCCGTAACATCGTCATCGAGGATGTCAAAGGTGCCAATATCAAGAAGGCAATCCTGTTCAACGGACTGCCCGAGATGAAGATTCAGAATGTCACCCTGCGTAACGTCGCCATCAGTGCGAAAGAAGGTGCTCTGTTCCGCCAAACGGACGGCTTGACCATTGAAAACGTGCACATATCCGTACCCAAAGGCGAAGCACTAATCTTTGCACCTACTGTTGAGAATGTCAAGATCAACTAAAATACTTGGACGCTTAGGATTCATAGGATACCTTGGTCTCCTGGTTTCCTGCGCGCCGAGAGTGGCTACCTCCTTTTGGCGTATCGGCTCGCCCGCTGACTCGACCAGGGTGGGGTATGCCGTGTTGCATGAAGGCAGTAAGACACGTCACTGCTATCCCATCACTCACTGGACGGACACTCCGGACAAGGACACCTACCACAGCCTGCACCATCACGGCGTGGCGGTGGAGAGCGAGCTAATGGCGTATCGCATCTATTTTGATAAGAAGCAGACCATCGATCCGTATTGCAAACGCACACCTAGGCTAGAGCTGGCACAAAGTTACTGGTATCCCAACGACAGCCTCCTCAATGCCGGCTACGGCGACGATATACTCCGTGTATCAGGTACGGTAGGCGTTGGATCGGTAAAGTATTGGAGTGGAGAGAAGCACGTACATATCGAACCGGTAGCCGAGCGCTCGCAACGGATTGTACAGCAGTCGCGTGACAAGGCAACTATCGAGGTGGCGGTCAAGGATTGGCAGGTCGAAGACAAACATGTGGATATGTCCGTGCAATACACGCTGAGAGCCGGACACCGCGATATGCGATGCGATGTCCGCCTCAGCAGCCCTGTCAACGGGCTCTGCACCGGCGTACAGGCTATACCTGTCAAATCCGCCAATCCCGAATGGGCGAACATCGAACTACCTAACGGAGTGTTGTTAGCCTCATGGGGAACAGACTACCCGGTGAACGATACCGTCAAGTATGCCAAAGAAACAGTCGGCTTGGCAGTGTTCATTCCCGAGCAGTATGCCGGAGCGGTAGTACACGACAAGTCCAACCAGCTCTGTCTGCTCAAGCAATTAACGCCACACTTCTACCTCACCTGCGTTGGCGCTACCAAAGAGCAGCACCCCGTGGCGACCAACATGACGGAGTGGCTGACGTACCTGCGCCGCTGGGCTGCCAAACTAAAATAACCCGATATAACAATTTAACAGCTTAACAGTTTAACAAATTAACATAGCAATCATGAACAATCCTTTTTCATTGGAAGGTAAGAATGCTTGGGTTACAGGCGCTTGCTACGGGATAGGTTTTGCTATCGCGAAGGCGTTTGCCGAAGCCGGGGCTAAGGAAATCATCTTTAATGCCCGCAGCGAAGAGGCTATCGCCAGAGCGCTGGATGACTACCACGCAGAGGGTATTATGAATGTACACGGATATGTGTGTGATGTTACCGATGAGAATGCTGTCAAGGCACTTGTTGAGCGCATTCATGCCGAGGTCGGACAGATCGATATCCTCGTCAACAATGCCGGTATCATCAAGCGCATCCCCATGCATGAGATGAAGCGCTCGGACTTCCAGGCAGTCATCGACATCGATCTCGTTGCCCCGTACATCGTTAGCGCAGCTGTGCTGCCGGAAATGATGGAGCGCCGCGAAGGCAAGATCATCAACATCTGCTCGATGATGTCCGAGCTTGGTCGTGAGACCGTCAGCGCTTACGCTGCTGCTAAGGGCGGACTGAAGATGCTGACGCGTAACATCTGCTCGGAGTACGGCGCGTACAACATCCAGTGCAACGGTATAGGCCCGGGATACATCGCTACCCCGCAAACCGCTCCGCTGCGTGAGCGTCAACCGGACGGCAGCCGTCATCCGTTCGACTCGTTTATCTGCGCCAAGACACCTGCCGGACGCTGGCTCGAACCCGAAGAGCTCGGTGGACCCGCTGTGTTCCTCGCATCACACGCAAGTGATGCAGTAAATGGTCATATTTTGTATGTAGACGGAGGCATCTTGGCATATATAGGAAAACAACCAGAATAATGAAAAAAGCACTCTTTTTCCTCATAGCTTTGTTGAGCCTGGCAGCATGCCAGACTCAACAGGAAGCCAAGGTCTACGGTCGTTACGTGCCTGAGCGCAAGGATGACTTTGCGTGGGAGAACGAGTATGCGGCGTTCCGCATGTACGGCGCTGCCCTCAAACCCGAGAATCCCAGCAACGGTGTCGATCTCTGGCTCAAGAACAGTCCTGCATTGGTCATCGACACCATGTACGGTCGCGAGCTGAAGGATCATCGTCCCTACCACATCAACTACGACGGCAACCTCGATTGCTACAAGGTAGGTCACACCTGCGGTGCAGGCGGCTTAGTCGTATTAACGGCGGAGGGCGAAAGTTACCGGACTTGGATCGGTGGTCCCTATGACCGTTGGGAGATCCTCGAGCAGACACCTGACCGGTTCGTCTTCCGCCTCGAGTACGACAGCCTGCTCGTTGCCGACCAAATACTCCGCGAGTCCATCACCATCACCGCGGAGGCGGGACAATTGCAGAATAAAGCGGAAGTGGTACTTACGAGCGATCAGCCCTCAGCCCTCAGCAGTCAGCTCTTGGCAGGTGGCGGAATCTATCTGCACGACACGGTGGACTACTACCTGACGATACCGGAGACCGGGTATGTCTTTTATGAGGAAGATGCCCTGAGTGACAAACAGGCGGCTCGTATGAACTACGAATACAACGGTAGTACCAGTCAAGGCCGTATCCAGATCTCGGTAAAAACACCAGGCGCTACACTGACGGAGATTCGGGATGGCAACCTCATAGCCGTCAAACCCTATGAACTCGGCGACACGCTCACCTATTACTTCGGTGCTACGTGGAGCGAGTGGCATGCTAATTAACGTTTTGATGCAATCAAAACCATTTTAACTAATTAACTATTTAACGAAAATGAAGACAAACTACGAAGTACGTTACGCCTCCAATCCTGTGGATGCCAAGTCGTACGATACCCAGCGTCTGCGCCATGACTTCCTCATCGAGCGCGTGTTTGCACCCAACGAGGTGAATATGGTCTATTCGATGTACGACCGCATGATTGTCGGCGGCGCTATGCCTGCCGGCGAGAGCCTGTTGCTCGAAGCCATCGATCCCCTGAAAGCCCCGTTCTTCCTCACCCGTCGTGAGATAGGTATCTTCAACGTAGGCGGCAAAGGTCGCGTCATAGCAGGTGACAAGGCCTACGAGCTCGACTACAAGGAAGCCCTCTACCTCGGTCGCGGTGACCGTGAGGTGCGTTTTGAGAGCGTTGATGCTGCGCATCCCGCACTGTTCTACTTCAACTCCGCAACCGCCCACTGCACCTATCCTGACAAGAAGGTCACCAAAGCCGATGCCGTGGTAGCACACATGGGCAGCCTCGAGATGAGTAACGAACGCGACATCAACAAGATGCTCGTCAACCAGGTGCTGCCTACCTGCCAGCTGCAGATGGGTATGACAGAACTCGCTCCGGGCAGCGTCTGGAATACCATGCCCGCGCATGTCCACAGCCGTCGTATGGAGGCATACTTCTACTTCGAGGTGCCCGATGACCAGGCTGTCTGCCACTTCATGGGCGAGGTCGATGAGACGCGCCACATCTGGATGCGCGGCAACCAAGCCGTGCTTTCACCCGAGTGGTCGATCCATTCTGCTGCTGCTACCCACAACTACACCTTCATCTGGGGTATGGGTGGCGAGAACCTCGACTACGGTGACCAGGACTTTAGCAAAATAACTGATCTTAAATAATTACCCTATGAGTACACAACAAAAACTTATGACCAATTGGCGTTGGTGGCTGTGCTCGCTGCTGTTCGTGGCAACGACCGTCAACTACCTCGATCGCCAAGTTCTCTCCCTCACCTACGAGGAGTTCATCAAACCGATGTTCCATTGGACGGATGCTGACTATGGCAAGATCACCGGATACTTCTCGATCTTCTATGCCATTGCCTGTCTGTTTGCAGGTAAGTTCATCGACTGGATGGGCACCAAGCGCGGCTATCTGATTGCCATCTTCGTTTGGTCGGCAGGTGCCTGCTTGCACGCACTCTGTGGCTGGGCTACGATGCACATCGAGGGCTTTGAAAACATGGCTGCTATGAAGGCGGTTGAGGCCGGCTCGGATGCAGCGCTTGCTATCGCCACTACAGGCGTCTATCTCTTCCTGCTCTGTCGAGGCATCCTCGCACTTGGTGAGGCGGGTAACTTCCCCGCTGCCATCAAGGTGACGGCCGAATACTTCCCCAAGAAAGACCGTGCGTTCGCTACGTCTATCTTCAATGCCGGCGCATCTGTCGGCGCACTCGCAGCACCGCTCACTATCCCGCCGTTGGCGGCTAAGTTCGGATGGGAGATGGCGTTCATCATCATCGGTGCATTGGGCTTCATCTGGATGTTCTTCTGGCAGTTCATGTACGACAAACCCGAGCAGTCCAAGCATGTCAATGAGGCAGAGTTGGATTATATCAATTCTGATGAAGAGCCTTCATCTGTCAGCGCTCAGCCGTCAGACGAGAAGACTATTCCGATGTGGCAGTGCTTCACGTACCGTCAGACATGGTCGTTCATCACCGGTAAGTTCCTCACCGACGGTGTGTGGTGGTTCTTCCTGTTCTGGGCACCTTCATACTTCCAGAACCAGTTCGGCTACAAGGCTTCGTCCGGCATGGGCATGGCGCTTATCTTCACGCTGTACGCCATCGTGACTGTTCTGTCTATCTTCGGCGGATACCTGCCCAAACTCTTTGTTGAGAAGCGTGGTATGGAGCCGTATTCGGGACGAATGCTGTCGATGCTTATCTTTGCCTTCTTCCCGCTCTGCGCACTGCTTGCACAGCCACTCGGTGCACACTCCGCATGGTGGCCGGCTATACTCATCGGTCTCGCCGGTGCAGGACACCAGGCCTGGTCGGCTAACCTGTTCTCCACCATCGGCGATATGTTCCCCAAATCCACCATCGCTACCATCACCGGCATCGGCGCTATGGCAGGTGGTGTAGGTTCGTTGCTTATCCAGAACGCTGCCGGCAAGCTCTTCACGTACTCCGAGCAGGTAGGTGAAGCTTTCACGTTCCTCGGCTTCTCCGGCAAACCCGCAGGTTACTTCATCATGTTCTGCTTCTGCGGCGTCGCTTACCTCATCGGTTGGTGCATCATGAAGGCGCTTGTGCCCAAGCATCAACCCGTTGTTGTAAAGTAATCTACATTCATTATCAATAAAAAACGACTCACATCAGTGGGTCGTTTTTCTGTGCCGATTTTTAGTATCAATTTATCAGTGCAAAACTTTTTTGCCGTCGATGATCGTCACCGAGCCGCGAAAGGAAGGATCGACAGGCTGACCAAGAACAGTATAGGCATTTGTCCTTCTGTTATACGGGGCATTTGCTATTTGTTCAGTCGCTGTCGGTTCTTCCTTTGTGATGAGTTGCACCGTATTGGTCGATTGTGCGAGGTTGTCCAGTACACCGTTATCAAGCGGACAGTACAGCTCGAGCGACGAACAGAGCATCCTGCCGTTCTCTAATGCAGCCATCTCCTCGGCATTCATACCGGAGCGCCAGAAGTGCAGGTCGGCTACCTTGCATCTTCCGCTTAGGGTTATACTGTTGAGCAGCATCTTCCCGTCCGTCACTGACTGCTCTACGCCATCCACATAGATGTATGTCTTGCCGGCGGCATAGTAATGGGAGATAGCCAATGTATGCCAATTCATGTCAGCAGGCATGTTCTGCGGCAACGCGGGAGCAGAGCCTTCACCCAGATCAAGTGACACGTTTATCTCGCCAATATTTTTCACACGGCAAGCGAGGGTGAAGGGATGCACCTGATCCTCCGGAACGATAACCAGCGAGGTTCGGTCGTTGAGTGTTGTGCCTTCCGATGCGCGCCGTATGGGTCTGGGTTTGCCGGCCGCGAGTGCATCGAACAGCGATGGCACGATAGCGTGCATAAACTCCGTATGTCCTATCTCTGTAGGGTGATACAGGTCGTTGTCAGTAAAGTGATAACCGTCCGCCCAGTGTCCGTTGCCGCTGCAGTCGTCCAGCGCACCGAGGAGGTTGACGGTAGGTATATCCCACTCTTGCATCTCAAGGTTCATACGTTTGACATAACCGTACTCGGTAGGAGTGTAGTCGCCACGGGGATAGTTGTTGGTGGCAATCATCACCCTGCCTTCCTCCTCGCCAAGCTCGATGAGCTTCAGCATGTTCGTCTTCCACTGATCATATACAGCCTGGTAGTTATCCGCATTGTGAAGCCCCTCGTTACCCATACCCATACCGATAACCACGTACCGTCCGCAGTCGCCGTACATGTGCCCCTTGTAGCGGGCGAGGAGCTTGAGGGTGTTGTTGCCGCTGATAGAGGTGTTGGAGTATTCGTACTCGGATAGAGAGTTGTCCGCCTCATGGCGTGCTGCCAACAGCTGCATATACTGCCAGGCGTAGCCGTGCCTGATGTTTTCTTCTAATGAAGCGCCAAGGCCGTAGCAAACCGACGAGCCAAAGAACGTGATCTTGTTCTCCGCTATGTCCACACACTCAATGCTGTAGGTGAAGTGACGCAAATCAAGCGTTATGTCCTTACGCCCGTGACGCAAAGGGATGTCTTCCAGCGTATAGCCGCAGTCCTCCTGATCCGGAGCAAACCCTAAGACACCCTCGACTCCGTTCCGTGCTTTGAGCGACAGAATCCACCAGGAGTTCATGCAGAACCGTCCGCACTCGGGCTCCGGACCCGTATGGGGCACGAGGTCGAGCGTGTCGCGCCAAACGCCGTTGCCGCGATAGGTGAGTGCTACGCCTGACGCTTTCCATGTAGGTATAACCACATTGCCTGCCAACGCCATGCGGGTAATGGCAAGCGAGGTGAAGGTCTTTTCGGTGGTGTTATAGACGATCTGATAGATGCCATCGGCAAGTGCCCATGTGGTGGATGAGAGCACTTCACCTTCCGGAGTCTCAAAACGGAGCGTACCGCCGTTGGTCATCCGGCAGAAAGCTCCGAACGATGTGCCTTCCGTCTTGTCTTCGGGTGCGCGCAGGTACATAGGCACTTCGCCGCCCTCAACAGCCGTACCTCTCATCAGCAGGGCGGCATATTCAGTCTCCTCGGCAGGTTCAGGATCCGTGGCGTCATAGAGAGGCATAAATATGTCAGCCGATATAGGCACCGCTAACAAGCTGAGTAAAACGGTTATGAGGAGTGTGTGTTTCATTGCTCTTATAGATTTGCAACTACAGAATGTTCAGGAACAGTGTGATGATGGCAGTATTGATGATATCGGTGAATATGGCACCGATGATCGGTACAATCAGGAAGGGCTTGACCGTATAGTGGTACTTATAGCACACGGCACTCATGTTCGCCATCGCGTTGGGTGTGGCGCCCAGACCGAAACCGCATATACCGGCACAGAGCACCGCGGCATCGTAGTTGCGACCTAACATAGGGTAGGCGACGAAGAGTACGAACAATATCATCATCACCACCTGCGTAACCAGGATGACCACCAGCGGCAGAGCCAGACTGCTGAGTTCCCATAGCCGCAGGGAGATCATCGCCATGCCGAGGAACATCGAAAGGCATATATTCCCCACACTGGTGATGCGATCCATGTCAAGCAGCTTGTCCGCCTTTACCCACTCGCCGTCCTCCTTGTAGCGGACGAACCCTATGGTGTTGCGGATGATGGCGGCAAGTATCAGCGCTCCGAAATACGCCGGAAACGTTACGCCGGTCTTGGCGAGCGCCCAACTCAGCAGCGTGCCGCCGCCCATAGCCAGGATGATCCAGTAACTCGCCTTGGCGTATTGCTGAAACTCCTGTTCGTTGGAGCTCATGCGCTTGGCTCGACCTTCGGGTGATGCCTCGTCGCTCTCTATACCCGCCATGGCAGGGTCAATCTCCTCATCTTTCGGTTGCATCTGCTCGTTCGTCAGACGCTTGCGGATGATATACTCCGACAACGGTCCGCCTACCATCGATCCGGCTATCAGTCCGAAGGTTGCCGCCGCCATACCGATCGTTCCCGCACCATGCAGTCCCATCTGCTCCAGTACTCCGGCAAAACCGCCTGCCGTACCGTGACCGCCCGTCATCGATACACTGCCTGCTGCGATGCCAATCAGAGGATTGACCTTCAGCAGGCGCGTTATGCCCCATGGCATGAGGTTCTGCAGGGTGATGATAAGCACCAGCAAGAGCAACATGATTCCCAAGGTCTTACCGCCCTGCTTGAGCACTTTCATGTTGCTCTGGAAGCCCACGCTCGTAAAGAACGCCAGCATGAACACATCCCGCAGCGTGCCGTCGAACGACACCTCTATATCAAAGAATCCGTACAGCGCCAGGGTGAGCAGCGAGAAGATAATACCGCCACTCACAGGCGATGGGATGCAGAACCGCTGCAAGAAACTCACCGTTCGCGTCAGTACCATGCCGACCATCAGCGCCAATGCACCTATGCCGGCTGTTTGGATCATGTTCAGTTCAATGCTTGTCATATCGTTCACTCCTTTATTCGTTAATTCGTTCACTCGTTAAAACCGATATTGCACTTTCACCGTGGCTGCGTGACGGTTGACTTTCGCCTGATTGCTGCAGAACGAGTCAAACATGTCGTGCCAGTCCACGCCTATGTTGAGGAAGTTCCCAATCTGCTTGCTGACCGACAGACAGCCGTACACCGGTGTGCCGTACAGCTCGCGTACGGGCGACTTCGGGGTGTAATACACCACCTGCAACCCTATCTGCCAGTTACGCGGCAGATAAGCCGTCGGGGCAACTCTGAGCGACGCAAATACCTTGCTCTTGGCGATATACAGGTTCGCTCCGCCCGTCAGCGTCACCCATTGCGTCTTCCAGTATGCCGAGGCTGCTATCTCGCCGAAGTTCTCATCGTCTTCGATGATATTGTAGCCGGCGTCCGTCTGCACCGTCAGTCGCTGACGGATATAGGCGTAAGAGGCTTTAATCTGATTGATAGCCTTTTCTTCCAGTAGCCCTTTCGCCTTTGCCCACTGCTCGTTGTTAATCGTGTTGGGATCCATAAACAGTGACAGATAGACGGGATTATAGTATTTGCGATAGTATCCCAACTGAATCTGATGCCGGTTATTGGGCATACAGATGATGCTGGCGCTGGTGTTGTCACGGACATCAAAGAACTTCTGCGTGGCTGCGGAATCTGTCAACTGGTAGTTGTACAGCATCACACGGCTGCCTACCGTAAAACGCCACTTGGGTAGGGAGTAGGTGAACTGCAGGTAGATATCATGGTTGAATACGTTCCAACCTCTGTCCGTACCTATCTCCCGGGTTATCAGGTAGTCGCCTTCCACGCCAGCCAATAGCGCCAACCCTTTCATGAGAGGCGTATTCAGTTCTACGACAAACATCGGCAGCTGGTCAGAGTAAACCGAATTGCCGGCATACTGATAGCCGCCCAAGACGAGCAGCTCCGTGCCTTTGTCATTGAAGGTGTGGAAGTAGCGTGCACGTCCCAGGATCTTCTGCGAGTGCCCGTCCGGCATCGCCAGATATTGCTGGGTGAGGTAGGTCAGCAGCCTGTTGCGCTCGTCAAAGCGATTCGTCATGTGCAGCGTCACATACTCCTTATGCCCCTGCTGGTAGCGGTACGACGCGTTGGCGTACAGGTCGGTGCGCTGACTGCCGTATAGCACGTTCACCGTAGCGTTACCATCGAGCTGTTTGCCAAAGCCGCCTTGACCTTCCACGAAGCCTTTCACCGTGTCCGGCATCACCATGTTGATGTCCAGCACATTGCCCATGCCGACGGTGCCTTTCGCCACACCCGTGTTCGTGCAGACCTGAATCCTGGCTATATCCCGAGCTTTCGTCTGACTGAGGATGAGCCGCACGTCGCCGTTCACCGGAACATTGTCAATGCGCAGGTTATAGTCGTCGATGAGATTCTCATAGCCGCCTATCATCAGGTCGGGCATCATCTGCAAGATATCCATCAACGATTCTTCCCCCGCCAGATCCATGCGCTGGGGATAAATCATTGTCCTGTCGGCCTTCACCTCGATGATGGGCAGAGTGTCGTTGGCATACACAGAGGCAGATAAGAGGCAGAAGACTATTGCTATGAGAGTGAATCGATACATACAATTTCGTCAGTGAGCGATACCTTTGCGAGTGCAAAGGTACAAAATTTTTCTCACATCTGCAAATTTTCAAGAGTAAAAGTCCTAATTGTGTCAAAATTGTAAAATTTTGCTCTTTTTTCTTGCATTTGTGGGATTTTTTTCGTACCTTTGCGGGCTAAACAGTTAAGCCGTTAAATAGTTAACTGTTAATTGCCTATGATTATTGGTGTGACAGGAGGCATAGGAAGCGGGAAATCCACCGTGCTGCGTGCAGTAGCGCGGCGGGGTTATGCTGTATATGACTGCGACCGGGAAGCCAAGCGGATCATCATGGAGGATGCCGGTGTGCGGGGGCAGATGATAGCGCTGTTCGGGGAAGAGGTGTACGCCAATGGTGTGTACCAGACGCAATATGTCGCGCGGCAGGTGTTCGCCAACCCCGATAAGCTGCAGCAACTCAACGCCATCGTTCATCCGGCGGTGGTGGAGGATATAAATAGACAAAAGACAATAGACAAAAGACAAAAGACAGATGTACTGTTTGTGGAGTCGGCGATACTGGTGTCATCGGGTCTGGCAAAGTTATGCGATGCCGTGGTGCTCATCACGGCGCCCGAGCAGGAACGCATAGAGCGCGTGCTGCTGCGTGCCGCCAAACGCGGGCAACATACAGATGCCGAGCATGTGCGGGCGCGAATCCATGCACAAGTGGTGGAAGAGGAGAGCCTCAGTAAGACGCCGTATGATCTCAAACTCGTCAATGATGATGCTACACCTATTCCCGATATTGTGGAACAACTTATGCAATTTATAGCCGAGAGGCGAAAGCAATAAGAGAAATGAAGATGTATAGCCGATATATTTATGTTTGTGCGGTACTGCTGCTCAGTTCGTGTGTGGTGCGCGAGCAGCAGCAACGCCGTGAGCAGCCCGTTCATTGCGAGGTGATGACCGTACATGCAACAAGTTCGCTGACGAACTATACCTATTCCGCCGTGGTGCAGGAGCAGGCACATATACCGCTCAGTGTGCCATACGGCGGTACGATCACCGAACTGCGTGTGACCAACAATGCGGAAGTGAAGCGGGGCGACGTCCTGTTGCGTGTGGATGACACCGGTGCCCGTCAGGTACTGCGTTCGGCACGCGCGTCACTCAAGCAAGCGCAGGATGCGATGAAGCGCACTAAGCCGCTGCATCAGAAAGGGCTGATGACCGACATACAGATGGTCGAGCTGCAAACCAAACTCGACCAGGCACAAGCAACTTTTGCAGCAGCCGAACGGCAGGTTGAGCAATGCACACTCACTGCGCCGCAGGACGGTATAGTAACCTTCGACAACCTGCATGTGGGGCAACACCTCGCGCCGCAAGTGACGGTGATGACGGTACTGGATATGACGGGGTTCACGGTGGTTATACCTGTGCCGGAGACGGAGGTCAGCAATCTGCATACAGGTGACGAAGCCCGGCTTACTATACCCGCCCTGCAGACCGACAGCCTGCGTGCACGATTGACGCAGATAGGCGTGCAGGCAAACACCCTGACGCACACGTACCCCGTGGAGGCGCTGGTGCTCAACCCGCCGGCGACATTGCTGCCCGGGATGATCGGCACACTAACGATCGTACAAACAGACCGGAGCGCCATCGTTATCCCGCAACGCTGCGTGACGATCCTGCCGGATGGTGCGGCCGTGTGGGTGGTTGACCGGTATAGTTGCGCAGAGCGCCGGCATATAGAACTCGGTGCCTACCAGGCCGACGGCGTGCAGGTCACAGCCGGACTCAGCGATGGCGACAAGGTGGTCATAGCCGGCTACCAGAAGTTGTACCATGAGGCGCAAGTAATATATTAACCCTTGAGAACTCGCGATCACATACAAGGCGCATTGCGCAACCACGGCATCATCTTTTTCATCTTCGGAGTGATGATGGCGTTTGGCGTGTGGTCGTTGCCGAAGATGAGCAAGGACGAGTTCCCGCAGTTCACTGTCCGTCAGGCAGTCGTGGCGGCTATCTACCCGGGTGCTACGGCGGAGGAGATCGAGCAGCAGGTGACCGTGCCGCTGGAGGCGTTCATTAACTCCTACGAGGAGGTGGACAAACAGATGACCTACTCCACAACGGAGGATGGGGTAGTCTATTGCTACGTGATGCTGCGTAACTCCGTCTTCTCGAAAGACGAGGTGTGGGCAAAGATGCGCGCGGGACTAAGCCTGCTGAAGACAACCCAGCTCCCCACCGGCGTGGCGGAGGTTGTACTGATAGACGACTTCGGCAACACGGCATCTATCCTGCTCTCCGTGGAGAGCAAGGAACGCAGTGTGGCGGAGTTGCAGCCCTATGCCGAACGCCTCACCCGGCAACTCCGTGATATACCCGAGGTGGGCAAACTCAAGATCCTCGGCAGTCAACACGAACAGATAGCCATCACCCTTGACCTGCAACGCCTGGCAGCTTACGGCATAACGCCCGCAGCCCTGCAGGCGGAGTTGCTGCTGCAAGGACTGCGCACAGTAGGCGGATTGAGCGGCGGCAACAGTCTGCTCATCGACATCCCCTACACCAGCGAATACGAACTGGCGCAGCAGATCATCCGCACCGACCTGCTCAGCGGTGCCGTGCTGCGATTAAAAGACATAGCCACCATCGAGCGCCGACTGCCCGAACCGGAGCAGTTCATCCGCTGCTATAATAGTCAAAAGTCGAAAGTCGAAAGCAATGATGACTGCCGCACGCCCAACGCGCTGCTGATCAGTATGGAGATGGAGCCCGGGCACAACATCGTCGCGTTCGGCGAGACGGTGCAGAAGGTGTTGGATGAGGCGGCGTTGCAGTTTCCGCCGGATATACGCATGCACCGTGTGACCGACCAGCCGAAGGTCGTCGATGACTCCGTGCGGTCGTTCCTGCGCGACATACTGATCTCCATCCTTGTGGTGATAGCCGTGATGCTGCTGCTCTTCCCCTTGCGCACCGCCCTCGTGGCATCCACAGGCGTGCCGGTGTGCATCGCTATATGCCTCGGACTGATGTACCTCACGGGTATCGAACTGAACACCGTGACCCTGGCGGCATTGATCTTCGTGCTGGGAATGATCGTCGATGACTCGGTGATAGTGATTGACGGTTACACGAACCTGTTGGACAAAGGCTGGTCACGTTGGTACGCGGCTACGGTGAGCACGAAGCAGCTGTTCGTGCCGATGTCCCTCGCCACCTGCGCCATTGCGGGGATGTTCTTCCCCATGACGAAGATCATTGAGGGACCGCTGGGCGAGTTCGTGCAACTCTTCCCGTTTGCTGTTGCGTTTGCCTTGGGTGCCAGTATCTTCTACGCAGCGTGGGTGACGCCGTATCTGTCCACGCAGTTCATCCGTCGACGAGGCGAGAAAACCAACGCCTTCGAGCGCGGGCAGGAGCGGTTCTTTGCTGCATTGCAGAAAGGCTACAAACGCTTGCTGTCGCTGTGCTTCCGTCAGCGCTGGTTCACGTACCTGCTGCTGGTAGCGGCATTGGGAGCGGGTGTGTATTTCCTTACACGCCTTAACCTGCAACTGCTGCCGAAAGCCGAACGGGAGATGTTTGCCGTGGAGATTCACCTGGAGCAGAGTGCCACGGTGGACGAGACAGCCGCCCTGGCAGACTCCCTGGCACGACTGCTGATAACCGACAACCGTATTCACACTATCACCTCGTTCGTCGGGCATTCGTCGCCGCGCTTCCATGCAACCTACACACCGGCAATGCCCGCACCAAACTATGCGCAGTTTGTGGTCAGCACAACGGATTATAAGGCTACAGCCGCGCTTCTGCGCGAACTGACTCCGCGCTACGAACACCACTTCCCGAACGCGTATGTCCGCTTCAAGCAACTCGACTACCAGGTGGTCAAGAACCCGCTGGAGGTGCGGCTCGTATATGCGCCGTTTGTGGAGAAGGAAGACTACGAGGCGACGATGCAACTGTATATCGACTCGATCAAGGCGTTCATGGCTTCGCGACCGGAGTTGACGTGGGTGCATTCGGACTACGATAACATTGTCAGCCAGAGCCGCATCACGCTCAAAACCGACGAGGCAGCGCAACTCGGCATCACGCAGGCATCGCTGTCGTTGTACCTGGCATCCGTCACCCGTGGTGTGACGCTCACGAACATCTACGAACACGGCGAAAGCCGTCCGACACCCGTCATCCTCTATGTAAATAATCAATCGTCAATTGAAAGTCAATCGTCAATTGTCCAATCGTCAATGAACCTTCTTGTTCCGACGGCAGCAGGTAAGTGGGTGCCGCTTCGTCAGGTGGCGGACATCACCCCGGCTTGGCATCACACGCTCATCGAACACCGTAACGGCGTGCCGACGATCACCGTAGGCGCCGACCTCGTGGGGGCGACATCGCAGGTGTCGGCTGAGAAGACTGTTCGCGAGTGGCTGACCGGGTTCTGTCAGCGGCATCCGACGGACGGACTACAGATACGTTTTGGCGGACTGAGTGAGATCAACGGACTGATTGTACCGCAGATCCTGTGGAGCGTGGTCGCCGCACTGCTGGTGATGTTCGTGCTGATGCTCTATCACTTCGGGAAGATCCGCCTGGCAGTGTTGGCATTATCTTCCTCTGCGCTGTGCTTGTTCGGCGCTATGCTCGGGCTATGGCTCTTCAGGTTGGATATATCCATCACGGCAGTGCTGGGTATCGTCTCGCTCATCGGTATCATTGTGCGTAACGCGATTATGATGTATGAATACGCGGAAGAACTCCGCCACACTAAGGGACTGAACGCCAACGATGCTGCGTTTGAGGCGGGACTGCGTCGTATGAGACCGGTGTTCCTTACCTCGGCAACCACGGCATTAGGCGTATTGCCGATGATCATCGCCCATACAAGCCTCTGGATGCCGATGGGAGTGGTGATCTGTTTCGGTACGATCTTCACCCTGCCTCTCACCCTGACGATCCTGCCCGTTCTGTATGCCAGGCTGATGCGTTGAGGGAGACAGATAGCACCCAATTGTGCATTTTTTTTCAAAAAAAGAATAGCAGATACTTGCAAATGTCAAAATAATTTTGTATCTTTGCAGTCGATTTCGGTGAGAGCCGGAATATGTAATGGGCGATAAGTGCCCGTATGTTGAATTATAGAAGGGGCATAGCCCGATAGTATTGAGATGGAAAATCGTAAGTTTGATGAGAGACGGGAGTCTGAGATTGTTTATTCCCGTTCGGTGAAGGCAGGTAAGCGCATCTATTACCTCGACGTCAAGAAAGACCGTACAGGCGATCACTACCTGTGTATCACGGAGAGTAAGAAACGAGTAACGGGGTCCCCACAAGTAACACGCAGTGGGGTGTCAGTGATGGGTGAGGAAACTCCGCAGTTTGAGAAGCACAAACTCTTCCTCTACAAAGAGGATTTTGCGCACTTCTGCGAAGGCCTGGAGGACGTGATTGCGTACGTAAAGGGGCAGGTGGGCGAGATTGAGTCCCGCCGCGAGTGGGTGCCCGAAGAGGCAGATAAACCCGCTGAGGCTAAAGCCGAAGCACCTCAGGAAGAGCCCGTTGAAAAGAAACGCGGACTCCTTGACCGACTGATTGGTAAGGAGTAGCGGGAAGACGGTAAAAGAGATATCTTTTCCTTGGCACCAAGGGAAAGATACTTTTTTGTGTAAGACAAGCAAAATACTAAATAAGCCAAAAAATTATGAAACCATTAAACGAATTGACAATTGCGCTGGCAAGTGACCACGCAGGTTTTGGACTGAAATCGATGGTTATACTCTTCTTGGAGCGCGAAGGTGCCAAGGTGATAGATTTCGGTTGCAACTCCATGGAGAACTGTGACTTCCCGGATTACGCACACCCCATGGCTACCGCGGTTGAGAAAGGTGAATGTGACTTGGGTATCGGCTTCTGCTACACCGGTAACGGCATGGCAATGGCCACGAACACGCATCCTCATGTACGCGCCACGATTTGTTGGGAGGCGCATATGGCAAAGAACGCTCGCCGTTTCTTTGATGCGAACATCCTTTGTTTGCCGTCAGGCTATGTAGCACCGGACAAGGCGCTGGAGATCATCCAGACGTTTGTTACTACCGCTTATCAGGGCGGAGAGCGTTATGATCGTCGTATCCATCATTTGGCTAATCCTAATGTATATTAAATAAAATGAATAAGTTTAACGTAAAATTGCATGTATTTGCACCGCTTACAGCCCTTGTGGTGCTACTGATGTGGTTTGTCCCGGCATCGTTTTTCGGTATTGAGGGTCTGACAGTCGTTCAGCAGCGCACCATTGCCATCTTCTGCTACGCAGCCCTGATGTGGATGTTCGAGATCATCCCCGCTTGGGCAACCTCAGTGACCACCATCGTATTCCTGCTGCTGGCAGTTTCCAACAAAGGTCTGACGAACCCTGATATGGGTACGCTCGTGAATTTCCGCGAGCTGATGGCATCGTTCGCCGACCCGATCATCATGCTCTTCTTGGGTGGCTTCGTTCTGGCTATTGCCGCCAGCAAGGTAGGCTTGGATGTGGTGCTGGCTCGCGTGATGCTCAAGCCTTTCGGCACGAACCCCAAATGGGTGTTGCTCGGTTTCCTGACGCTGATCAGCGTGATGTCGATGTTCATGAGTAATACTGCCACCGCAGCGATGATGCTTGCCTTCCTTGCACCTGTACTTCGTACGCTGCCTGTGGATGGTGGCGGACGTGTGAGTCTGGCTATGGCTATACCTATTGCCGCCAATATCGGCGGTCTGGGCACTCCTATCGGCACTCCGCCGAACGCTATCGCCATCGGTCAGCTGGCTGCAATGGATATCAACATCGGCTTCGGCGCATGGATGATACGCATGGTGCCCGTTGTGATCATCATGATCCTGTTCTCATGGTGGCTGCTCATGTTCTTGTTCCCCTTCAAGGCGAAAGACGTGAAGATCGTCATCGAGCCGGATGAGCATCACGAGATAGGATGGGAGTTTTGGGTAGTAACCATTACGTTTATCGCTACCATCCTACTCTGGATGACGGGTGAGTTGACTCACCTGAACTCGAACGTCGTAGCGCTGATACCGTTTGCCGTGTTTGCCCTGGTAGGCATCTTCAAACGCGAAGACTTTGCCAAGATTGACTGGCACGTGCTGTGGATGGTAGCCGGTGGATTCGCTATCGGTACGGCTCTGAACAAGACCGGTCTGGCAGCAGCCCTCGTCGAGGCTATACCTTTCGGCAGTTGGTCGGCTATCGCCGTACTGGTTATCGCCGGTCTGCTCGGCTGGTTACTCTCGAACTTCATCGCGAACTCTTCGGCAGCCAACCTGCTTGTGCCTATTCTGGCTGTAGTCGGTACGGCTATGAGTGAGCAGTTGACGGCTTTCGGCGGCGTGACAACGCTGCTGGTTTGCGTAGCGGCTTCGACCTCGTTTGCCATGCTGTTGCCGATCTCTACTCCGCCGAACGCTATCGCTTGCTCGACAGGTCTGATCCAAACCAACGACATGGCGAAGGTCGGACTCATCGTCGGACTGATCGGTATAGCTATTGCGTATGCTGTAATCCTGTTGTTCCCGTTCTAGCGCGTTCGGCAAATGGTGCTTAGCAGATTTCGCTTGGCGAAATAGAGCGCACCATTGCCTCCGCTCTCCCCACCACAAACGCTTCGCTGGTTTGTGCCGGGGATCCCTTAAAAAGAGAGGAATAAACACAAACTATACAACATTATGAAACGGATTATGTTATATATGCTGTTGCTGGCAATGGCTGTAACGGTCAATGCACAGGAAACAGTCACCAAGCAAGAGAAAAAAGAGGCAGCCAAGTCGCACCTCAAGCAGCATTTCAAGCCCTACGGCTTCATCCGTAACTACTTTACCTATGACAGCCGCGAGTGTATTTCCGGAACCGGTGATATGTATTTCTATATGCCGAAGGATGAGAACTGGAACAAGACAGACGATGCTACGCTGCTTGAAGATCTGAATGCACAGAGTAGCTTCCGGTTCCTGTCGCTCACTACGCGTGTGGGAGTGAACATCGTGGACTACAAATGGCGCGGTACGGAGTTCAGCGGCAAGATCGAAGCAGACTTCTACGCCGGCATCAGCGCTGTGTCAGGTCAGACGCACGCCGTGACGGGTACCGCCCAGTTTCGTCTGCGCCAGGCATATGTAGCATTAGGTTGGGACAGCCTGCCGATAGCCGGCGGCAAAGACCTGGCTCGTGTGGATCTGACCATTGGTCAGACATGGCACCCCATGGCAGCCGACCTATGCGATGTGATAGCCCTGAACAGCGGTGCACCATTCGGCCCGTTCAACCGCTCGCCGCAAGTCAGAATGGATGCCCGGCTGGGTAAACTGTTCACCTTGACGGCAGCCGGATTATGGCAAATGCAGTATAACTCCACCGGTCCGCAAGGGCAGTCGGCTGAGTATATCCTGTACAGCAAAACGCCGGAGGCATACTTAGGATTGAGTTTCCATGACAAGGGCTGGATTGTACGTGCCGGTGCCGATGTACTGAGCATTCGTCCCCGCCATATAGGCGAAGCGCTTGATGCCAGCGGAAACGTCATCCTCGGTTCGGATGGAAAGCCATTGCAAATAACGGTCAAAGACCGTATCACGACGGCTTCCCCCTTCCTCTATCTTCAATACAAGAAAGGTGATTTCTCCGTCAAAGCCAAGACTATCTTTGCCGAATCTGGAGAACACATGAATATGAACGGTGGATATGGTATCAGTAAAATAAATTCCGACGGTTCGTATGCCTATACTCCGACGCGCACCAGCTCCTCATGGATCAGCTTGGTATATGGCGGCAAGATAGGTGCACAGGAAGACAAACATCCGCAGAAGTTGCAGGGAATATTGTTCGCCGGTTATGTAGAGAACCTCGGCACCAAAGATGAGCTGCTCACCAAAGCGGACGGCAGTCTGGTAGGATTCTACTATCCGCGCGTAAAGAACATGAACCGCATGTGGCGATTGACACCAACCCTGCTCTACACGGTGGGCAAGTTCCAGTTGGGACTGGAGTACGACATCACTTCCGTACATTATAGCGACGGCAAACTGGACAAACACGGTTTGTCGCAGAACGGTCTGCACTGGGTGACGAATCACCGCGTGCAATTAATGACGAAGTATAACTTCTAAGATCTGTTCAGCTATTTGCTGTTTGGAGGCGAGAGGCAGACGATGGCTCTCGCCTTCTGTTTGCTGATCGCTGACTGCTTTGTAGATCGTCACGCTGTTGGTGTCTGTGCCGAAGCCTGCACCGGCTTCGCGCAGCGTGTTCATGACGATATAGTCAAGGTGTTTGGTTTGGAGTTTCTTGAGGGCATTCGCCTGCTCGTTGTCGGTCTCAAGGGCAAAACCTACGAGGGTCTGGTCTGCTCGTTTGCTTTCGCCCATGGCGCGGGCAATGTCCTGTGTCTCAATAAGGGCAATACTGTCGGTCAGATCCTGACCTTTTTTCATCTTATGGTCGGCCACCGTAGCGGGCGTCATGTCAGCAACTGCTGCTGCGAGGATTGCCATATCGGCTGACTGCCATGCGGCGGTCGTTGCTTCGTACATCTCACGCGCCGAGATGACATCGATGCGTGTGAGACGGCCTACGCCCTGCATAGCCGGATGGTAGATGACCGGCGTCCAATGCTCTGTTGTGGCACCCATCACCAGCGTCACATCTGCGCCGTGGTGCAGCAGGGCTTGTGCGAGGGCTATACCCATCTTTCCTGTCGAATGGTTGCTGATGTAGCGAACGGGATCGATGGCTTCGCGTGTTGCTCCGGCTGTGACGATAACGTTTCGCCCTGCCCAGTCTCTCGGTGTCAAAGCTGCTTCAATAGCCTCAAGCAGTACTTCGGGTTCTTGCATCCGACCTTTGCCGTTTGCTCCGCAGGCAAGGAACCCGTCGGCGCAGTCGAGTACATCGACATTTGTCCGTCCCGCCAACTTCGTCAGCGCCTCTTGCAGGGCTTCGCCGGCGTACATCTTGTCATTCATTGCCGGAGCAATAACAACGGGTTTGCGCATCGCGGCAAGCGTGGTGGTCAGTGCATCATCGGCTATGCCGGCTGCGTACTTGCATATCACATCGTGCGTGGCAGGGGCAACCAGCATCGCGTCCGCCCAGTCGGGTAGGGAGATGTGCTCGGTCGAATGGTCATTGATGGCGGCAAACACATCGCTATACACCTTGTTCCCGCTCAGCGTCTGCAAGGTCAAGTCTGTCACGAACTCCAAGGCGTGACGCGTCGTCGTGACTTTCACTTCCGCACCACGCTTACGGAGCAGACGAATAAGTTCGGGAATCTTGTATGCCGCAATTCCCGAACCTATACCTACTACTATGTGCTTGCCTGTCAGATCCATTATCGGAGCATCTCGTCGCGACTGCCGGTGTTGCAGACAATCTGGTTGTCAATCAACTCCTGTGTAGCAATCAGCGTCGGCTTGGGCAGCACCTCGTACGAACGCGAGATCTCTATCTGCTCACGGTTCTCGAAGGTCTCCTCGATATCACCGCGGTCAATACTGAAGTCTTGCAGTTTGGCATCCAACTCTCTCTTGAGCGTGGTGCTGATCTGGTTGGCACGTTTGCTGATGATGGCTACTGCCTCATACACGTTGCCCACCTTGCTCGTCAACTCGTTCATGTCACGCGTGATGGTAGTCTTCGGAGCTTTGCTCTTCTTGTAGTCCAAATTGAATGTTGGTGTAATCATAAAAACTATTTATAATTTAAATATTTACAATTTTTATTTGTTCAGTATCTTGTTGATTTCCTTCTTTATCTTGTCCGCCTCCTTGCGGTGCTTGCTGGTCGGAAAGTCGGTAATGAAGTTGTAATACTCATCTTCCGTCGAGCGTGCACGGTCGGCTTTCTTGTCCTCGAAGGAGTTCACCGTCTGCTGGTACTTGGCTTGCAGAATCAGCCAGTTGAGTTCCTCGGTGTACTTGTTGCCCGGGTACTTCTTGATGGCATTTTTCGCTACAATCTCCGCTGAGAGGTAGTTGTTGCCTAAATAGGTACCAAGGTTGTAGTATAGTTGTGCACTGCGAAGCTCTTTATCCGCCAGTTTGTCGTTCATCTCATCGATCTGTTTGTACGCATCCTGAGCGTACGGGCTGTCACCGAACAGCTCTACAAACTCCGTGAGCCACTTGATGGCTTTGTGGGTTATCTCTTGGTCGAGTCGGGCATCCGGCGCATCCATGTAGTAGCAGTGACCTATCTGGTAGCGCGCCTCAACGATGTACTTACCCTTGGGGTAGTTGCGTGCGTAGGCTTCGTAATATTCGGCAGCGGTCGAATAGTCCTTGTTACCCATATAGCATCGTGCGAGATAGCATACGACATCCTGACTGCGCTCCGTACCTTTGTAATAGACCGCCACATCCTCCAGTAGAGACTGTGCACGGGTATATTGACCGTTGTTAAAGTACATTAGTGCCGCCTGATACTTGGCTTCCGGATCCTTCGACTTCAGCACTTTCTGGTACTCACCGCAACCGACAAACAGCAACGACAACGCCGCCATGACGACTGCCATCGTTATACTTCGAGTAATATGTATGAAGTGTGCGCGCATAAAAAGCCCACAAAGGTACGAAAATTTTTTCAATTATGCAAATAATTGTGCAATAATTTGCAAATTTGCTATGCTCTGTTGACGAATACCGAAAGTAAGATGGCGTAAAATGGCGAATATTTGCATATCTGAGGAAATATTCGTACCTTTGCTGCTGTTAAGGATTTAGGCAACTACAGACAGTGATGTATATCCATATTGACTGCAATAATTTTTTCGTGAGCTGCGAACTGCTCTCCCGACCGGAACTACTCGGCACACCGGTAGTCGTGGCGAATGACAACGGCAATAACGGTGGTATCATCCTTGCCTTGAACAAGGAGGCGAAAGCCGTTGGCCTGAAACGCGGTGACCCCTTGTTTCAAGTACCGAAACTGATAGCGGAGCATCACGTGACGGTCATCGATGTGCACCATCGTTTATACCGTGAAGTGTCACACCGAATCATGGAGGCCGTACGGCGTACGGAGATAGTGCTGGGGTTCGTGCAGTACAGTGTGGATGAGTTCTTTGGCGAGATGCCTGAAGATGATCCTGAACAGTTGCGCGGGTACCTGCAGCAACTCAAGGAGTTGATTTGGCGCGAGGCGGGAATCCCTGTGAGTTGCGGCGGTGGTGAGACGTACACACTGGCGAAGACTGCTACGTGGTTTGCCAAGCATTACCCGGGGTATGAAGGTATATGTGTTATCCCTGCGGCAAAACGCGAGAAAGCGCTCTCCGTGGTCGCGGTAAAAGATGTGTGGGGCATAGGGCGCCGGAGTATGCCGGTGATTGAACAAAAAGGGCTACATACAGCACTCGATTATGCGCGGCAGCCCGAGGCGTGGGTACACAAGCATTTCGGCGTGACGGGTGTGCGCACATGGAAAGAACTGAACGGCACTCCATCTATCACCATCGGCAGCAACAAACGCCAGCAGTCGATCATGTACAGCCGCACGTTTGCACAGATGACGGACAGCAAGAGCACGCTGTTGCACGAACTGAGTAACTATGCTACTGCAGCCAGCCGACGATTGCGCGAACAGAAGTCGCACTGTCAGGCAGTGAGCGTGTTCCTTGCTACCAACCGCCATCGCACCGACCTGCCTCAGTATAATAACAGCCAGACTCTCCGACTCTCCACCGCGACGGATGACACGATGCAAATCATCCAATCGGTGCGGTATCTGCTGGATCAATTGTACCGTGAAGGCTACCAGTACAAGCAAGCCGGAGTCATACTGAGCGAATTGCAGAACGCGGACGGCGTGCAGTTGGATCTGTTCGCACCCGATCAGGCGCAGAAGACTGCACGCCACAAACGCCTGATGCAAGCGATGGATGCCATAAACAATCGTTTTGGTAGCAACCAGCTGCATTTTGCAGTGCAAGGTACAGAGGATACCCCCGCCGATGACCCCGCAGGGTTCATGCGTCCGCATACAATCTAAAGATTTTTTTTGACCACGTAAACGGAAAGTGTATGAACAGAATAGCCATTCTTTTGCTCTGTGTAACTTGCTTTTGGACTGCAGTTTGGGCGCAAGAAATTTTGCCTATAGAAGATGTGCCGATATATGCTACCCCCGAGCAAGCAGACTCTGCTCCGGCACCGACGATGTCGCGCAAAGAGGAATTCAAGCAGTCGCTAACCACGATTGAAATCCGGCGAGACCTGCCGGTGTGGAAGCGCTTCTACAACCACGCCGGGAAAAACTACCTGAGTTTTGTGAGCGCCGGTTATTCGACATTCTTTCTTATGCCGCGCAACCCCGGTAACTATCCGGTAGCAGAGTACTTTGGCAAACGGCACATTATCAACTTTGAGGTTCTGGAGATCCGTAGCCGGATTTTCGGAGTGCAATGGTTGAATTTCGAGTTCGGCGTGAATAATACATGCACAACAAGCAACGGTGTGCAGTTGACGCGATACATGCGCGGCGGGAATGATGAGTATGCTAATCACCACTCCGGTGTAATCGAGGCCACAGGAAGGGAGATGTGGTTTGCATACAAACCGGGTCTCAAAGTTTACATCCCCATCAACGAGTTCTGTGCAGCTCTGGTGTATGGTGGACTGTCGGTGGATATAACAAGAATGTGGAGCTCGTTCTTTAAACACTATTACCCCAATACCGATATACCGGCGAATAATTACTTTATGGGCTCCTATGTGGGGGCAGGCTTTGTGTTCATGGGAACGATATATATGCCGGTGGAAATCAAATGTGAGTACCGACACCCGCACACGGGCAACAAAGGTATAGTGCCGCAGGGGTTCTACCTGTCGGCACAAGTGCATTTGGGCAAACCGTACAAGAGGCACAACTATTAAGGTCGCAAATAACGAAGGCGACGCCTGTTCTTAGTCGTTGTTAATAACAGGGCGGATGAGTTGGGTCTGCCATGAGGTGAAATGCAGTCGCACAGGCAGCAGCCATTGGCGCATACGCTGGCTGGTCGGCAGTTCGGGATCAGGCACAATCTCTCTTGCGACCTGCTCGAAGGTCTGCGCATCCACCGCATAGTATCGTGAGTCATTTTCCGTATAGAGGGTTATCGTCCAGTGCATCAGGTCACCTACGATGCTGATCTGCATCGTTTGCGGATCGTACTCGTTAATCCCTATATGTGCGAGTTCGCCATTCGAACGCACGGCATACAATTGATGGTCGTCACTAACTACCAAACCAACCAGCGCATGGTTAGCCGGCTCAATCGTGAAAAGCTGAATCCATTTAATCCGGCTTTCGACTACCTTTATCTCCCTCACCCACGGTGCGCCTTTGACCATCTTGAGTTGGAAGAGGCGGTCATTGGCATCAGTAAGCAGAAAGCCGTTGTCATAATCCTTGCGTGTGGAGCCGTTGCCCCAGATGAGTTGTACAGGGAAGACGAAGCCATGCTTGGCGAGTTCGCGCGAGAAGCTGAGCGATTTGGCTTTGTTCACCGTGTTCGTCTCGCAGTCAATAAACTCCAAGCCGTCTTTCGTCAGCCGGAATACATCCGGCGGCAGTTGCAGATCTACTCTTCCGGATGCCGACTCCAGCATCGTATATAAGCCTACAGCAGGTTTGTTCAGCTGCTTGGGCGAGGTCTTGAAGTGGAAGGCGTTCTGCTGAATCTTTTTCGGGGTGAGCTCAACGCCGAACAAACTGTCCGGCAGTCGTCCTTCGGCTACCAACTGCCGGAACGCAAACAGCGGCAACAGACTATCCGCCTCTGCTTTGGTGAACTCCTGTCCGCGAAAATCCACATAACGCACCTGCTTACCCGTGCTCTCGAAACGGATGAATGTGCTGTCAAGACACGAATATACCACAAACGGCATTCTGTCCGTGCGTGGGAATACGAGGTCGTATAATGCCGGCAGCAGCCACGCTAACACAATGACCGCAAGGGCGATGATTACGTATCTAAGATTTTTCATTGTTTTCCGAGTTTAAAGCGATAGACTGAATAGAACGGCAGGCAGACTGTGGCTAACAGTACAAGCAGAAGCCACGGGAACATCTCTATATAACAAGCCGGCTGAGCGGTGAGAAAACACAGCGCCACAAGCGGTGCACCGATGAGGATATCCACACAGCGGATCTTCCACTGCGGTTCAAGCAGACACCACGAAGTGCAGATGAAGCCCAAGAGCCCGCCTATGAACCAAGGCAGACAGGTTAAGAATGTTCGCCAAACGAGTTCGCGGGGTAGCCATAATTGCTCAACAATAGCCAGCACGGCGGCATCAACGGCAAACAGCAGGCACAGCCCGCATATACTGCATAGCAGCATTGTGCCTATACTGGTCGTATAATCCACAGGTAGGTGCAGGGTCAGACGGATCCGTTTGATCTGCATCTCCGGTAGCCACTGGCAGAGCGCCAGCACAACGCCCGTGATGAGCGGAAGGTACATCAGTTGGTTGACCATCAGCACGTCACGACCGATCATCGTTGCCCACGTCTCGACTACGCCCGAAGCCAAGAGCGTAGAGCGAAGAGAGAGTAGCAGATACGCAATCAGTCCTATATGCACAACCACTGCCAAGCACCAGAAGAGCCGCAGTTTGAGCCATTCTTTATAAAATATTGCTTTTAGCATATCTTTGTTCTTTTAGCAGCCATAATTGGCTGCGGTCTTTATTCTTTTAGCGAAGCGGTCTTTTAATATTTCCCGGTTAAGTCAATAAACGTATCTTCCAATGTCTTCTCCGGCGTGATGAGTTCGCCGACCGGACATTGTTTGAGGATCTTGCCGTAATCCATAATAATACAGTCATCCACCAGCCGCTCGAGGTCTTGGATGATATGCGAGGTGAGGAACACGGTTTTCTCACCTTTCTTGCAGAAATCTCTCAGGTACTCTACGAACAGCCTTCTGTAGCCCGGGTCAAGACCCAGCGAGAAGTCATCCAGGATGAGCAACTCGGGATCTTGTGCCATCAGCAGTCCCAATGCTACCTGACTGCGCTGACCGTTGGACATCTGGCTGAGTAGTTGGTAGTCTTTGACCTTCAGCAGACGCATCAGTTCGTAATAGACGTCTTTGTTCCACTTAGGGAAGAACGGCGCATAGAACCGCTCAATCTGCGCGATGGTCATAAACGGGTATTGCACGTGACCTTCTAACAACAGTCCTATGCGAGCCCGCTCGCGAGCAGGCATCGTGCGGGTGTCGTAACCGAGCAACCGGCAACTGCCGGCATGAGGCTGGATGAACCCCGAGAGGATATTGATCGTCGTTGTTTTGCCGGTGCCGTTCTTGCCCAGCAATCCAAGAATCCGACCGCGTGGCACGGTGAACGACAGGTCTTCGTAGATGAGCCGCTTGCCGTAATAGTGCGTCACATGATCGTACTCAATCATCACGTCATTTTCACATTTATTCATGTTCTCATTTACCATTTTGGCATGTGTTTAGCAAACTGACTGCAAAATTACAAAAAAAAATGCATATTTGCAAGAGAAAAATGCAAAATAGCCACAAATAGGTATTGTAAATATCAAAAAAAAGTTGTATCTTTGCAGCGTGAAAAGAGTAGTAGGGATCATAGCGCTCATTATTCAGTTATCAGCAATCAGTGTTCAGGCGCACGCGCTGCGGCCTGATTCGTTGGCGTTGGATAGTGCCCAGCAAGCCTTGCTTGACAGTATTGAGCGGATGTTCACTATCCAGGAGGTGGTTGTCACCGCCGAGGAAGCCACAGCTCGCAGTAGTGCGAGTATTATCAATAAGGAAGCGATGCAGCATTTGCAGCCCTCGACCTTTACCGACCTGACGAACCTGCTACCCGGAGCCTCTATCAAAGATCCCAAACTCACCAATAGCAATACCATTCACCTGCGCGAGGCAGGTGATGGAAGCACTGATGACAACTATGCTACCGGCTCACTCGGCACAGGCTTCGTGATTGATGGTGCGCCTGTTTCCACCGATGCAAATATGCAATACGTGCAAGGCGGAAGCAGTCAGGACGCAGCCCGGCAGACGGTGAACAAAGGTGTAGATATGCGTACCATCTCTACCGATGATATCGAGAAGGTCGAGATCATCCGAGGCATAGCTAATGCCGAATACGGTGACATCACCTCCGGCGTGGTGAAGATTGAGCGCAGCATCAAACCAACGCCGTGGAAAGCGCGCTTCAAAGCCGACGGATTCAGCAAATTGGCGTATGTGGGCAAGGGCGTCGGATGGAACGACAATACTACTGTGCTCTATGCCGGAATAGATTACTTGAGTGCTAAGAACGACCCGACGAACACTCTGGAGAACTACCGCCGCATCAATGCCTCGCTGCGACTGCAACAGCGCTGGTCGGTAGGCGAACATAATATCCGTTTGCAATCGAATGCCGACTACTCCGGCAATATCGACACTGACAAAAACGATCCCGACATCCATCTGAACAAAGAGGACTCCTATCGTAGCGAGCTGCACAAGATAGGTCTGAACAATACCTTGAACTGGAGCAACAAACAGCAAGACTGGTGGGCTGCATCATTGCTGGCGAACATCTCCGGCGAGATAAGCACCATTACCCAGACGAAATTCATTCAGCTCACGACCCCCGTTCAGCCTATACTCGACAACATGACCGAAGGCAATACAGATGCCGAACTCCTTCCGCCGCAATATGTTGCCAAGCATCGCGTCGAAGGACGGCCGCTCAACGTCTATATCCGACCGAAAGCCTCGTTCACCTTCAAAACATGGCTTATCAGCCACAAGGCGGACGTCGGCATCGAGTGGAAATACGACAAGAACTTCGGTCGGGGACAGGTCTATGATATGAGGCGCCCGATGAACTACAGCACCAACCTGCGTCCGCGTGCGTACAACGATATACCTGCCACCAACCAGTTGGCGTGGTATATCCAGGACGACATCCATATACCTTTTGGGCAGCCCAAAGCGCCGTCAATCGACCTTGGCATCGGTCTGCGAGGTACATCGCTGCTCGGGCTGGATAAGAGTTACACCATGCACGGCAAGTGTTACCTCGACCCGCGTGTGAACTTGTGCTTTAAACTTCCCGTCAAAGGCGGCGAACTCAGCATAACCGGTGCGTATGGTATTCACACAAAGATGCCGACGCTTCTGCAGCTCTATCCGAACATGCTCTACGAGGATTTGAAAGCCCCTGACCAAGCCTTGGTGGTAGACGCAACAAGCATCAATATCCACACCCACCTCATCGACCCGACGAACACAGCTCTGCGTCCGGCACGAAACCACAAGTGGGAAGTGCGATTCGGAGGTGACATAAGCAAGCATAAGTTCAGTGTCACGTACTTTGAGGAGCGGATGCGTGACGGATTCCGCACATGGCGCGACTGCATGGCTTATACCTATCCGATCATTGGCACGGACGGCACAACGAGCGAATATACCAAACTGCTGCTTTATCCCATGACTACCAACGGCAGTAGTATCCAAAAACAGGGCGTGGAGTGGCAGTACCAGAGCCCTCGTATAAAGGCTATATGCACGCGATTTACAGTCAACGGTGCGTGGCTCAGAACAGAGTATAGTAATAGTCAGGCGATGTTCTCGACCGACAAACTCACGCAAACCATAGGTGACCTCGCGGTCAAGGATAAATATATAGGTCTATACGACTGGAACGACGGTTCGATTCGCGAAAACGTAAACACGAACATCATCGCCGATGTTTATATTCAGAAAATCGGTCTGACGGTCAGCGCAACTTTCGAGCTCAGTTGGTTCACGGCTACGCAAACGCTCTACAAGAACGGCGTGCCGACGGCATATATGAGTGCCGACGACGGGCTGCTGCACCCTTACGACGATGCAGCCAAGAGCGATCCCGTGCTCCAATGGTTGACGTTCAAATACAACGAGGATGTGTTCCGACGGAAGGTTGTACCTTTTGCGGGATTCCTCAACCTGCGCGTACAAAAGACTGTAACCAAATACGCCACAGTGGCGCTATATGTTAACAAACTGTTGGATTACCTTCCTGACTACGAGGTGGACGGCATTCGCATTCACCGTAGCGCCAGCCCGTACTTCGGCATGGAAATAAATGTAACGATATAATATGAAAATTGAAAGATTATTCTTGGCATTCTGTGTATTGCCACTACTGATGGCAAGTTGCATAACCAATGAGCCGCAAAGCAAGTGTGTGATGCACATTCTGGTGAATTTGCCTGACTCATGTAAGTTGGACTATGAGACCATAACGGTGGAAGATCGGAATATGGGTACGCTATACCGTTTCTCTGGCGGCATCAATGTGGGTGACACATGTCTGGCATATTACTTTTCGTTGCCGACGGGATTCTACGACCTGACATTCAATGCCATGGCACAAGTCAGCGAGGATTACAGTTATGCGCTGCGTGCGTATAATCAGAATGTGACCGTCACCGACACCATCGAACTTACTATGCAGGCGTTTGTCCTGCCTAAGAGCAACGATTTTGTGATTGCGGAAGTGTTCTTTGCCGGCACACAAACGCCCCAAGGTAAGAACTATATTGGCGACAAGTATTTCGTTCTGGTCAACAACTCCGACAGCATTCTGTATGCTGATGGTATAGTGCTCATCGAATCGAAATTCAAGAATACCAAGAAGTTCACTGTTACGCCGGACATCATGGCTTCGGCCATGGCTGCGGATGCTATCTACCGCGTGCCGGGTGACGGTACACGTTTCCCCGTACAGCCCGGTGCTGCGTTCCTCATTGCCGATAATGCCATTGACCACCGCACGATCAATGAGAACTCCTTCGATATGAGCAACGCCAATGTCGAGTGGTACGATGTCAGCACCAATCCTAACTACACCGACATCGACAATCCCGATGTGCCGAATATGGACAAGATCTACTGCTACACGCTCACCATCTGGGTGCCCAATAACCAGGGCAACACCACCTTTGCCATCGGGCGAATGCCTGACACGCTGACTGTGGATCAGTACCTGCAAGACTACCGCTATGACTACGATTACATCAACGTTACGCAGGCGGGAACGTTTGAGATGAGTGGTAGTGCCTACCGTTTCCCTAACGCGTGGATCATCGATGCGGTGAATATGTGTCCGCACAGCGAATACCAGTGGCTCGCTGTGCATGAGAGTATTGATGCCGGGTTTGCATATGTTGGCGAAACGGGTAGCGACAAAACGCGCTTCGGCAAATCCGTGCGCCGTAAGACGGATGAGAACGGTAAACTCATCGACACCAACAACTCCTCCGACGACTTTCTCATGTTCCAAACAGCCAACCCCTATTTCTGGAAGAAATAACAAATGTTCGCCCTTTTGCTCATAATATCCACGCTCTTCGCCGACTCCTCCAGGACGGAAGTCGCCTTGGTCGGCCATTACGGTGAATCGACCTATGCAATCGATGGGGATCGTGCCGGAGGATTTAGCGTGCAGGCGGCATCGGTGTACGACATCGATACGGTCAGTCGTGTGTTTGGCGTGGCATCGTACTCGTGGAAACAGAGTCACGGCAACCGCTTTGTTGAGAACGCCGACTATGAACAGCTCTATCCTTATCTGACAGCAGACACTGTTGGAGGAGGTCTGCGCACCGAGACGTACTTCTTCCGCGGCGGCTATCGCATGCGCAAGAAACACATCGCGTGGTATGCAGCACTCCAGTTTCGTGCCTTGCAGAGCTACCGCTCCGTTGACCCGCGACCCAAGAACAAGGTGGCTGACTTGCGTGTGGATGCCGGTATAGGCTACGTAAGCAACAAGTTCGCGTGGATGGTCTTCGCCGAAGGCGGACGATACAAGCAGAACAACGAAATCAAGTTCTACAGCGAGCTTGGCGAGAGCCAGATCTACCACCTCATCGCTCCGGGTTCTGCCTACACACGTTTCTCCGGCAGCAAGAAGGAGAGTTACTACCACGGCTTCACTGCCGGTGCGGGTATCGCTATGCTGCCGCGTCACGGTGGCTGGCTCGCCATGGCTACCTACAGGCATCTCACTGTCACCAAAGAACTTCACGACAATACGTTCATACCCATTGGCCGACTTCGTACCCACACTATAGATGCCACGGTCGGCTATACGGCTCAGGCATGGCAGGCTATACTACAAGCGGGCGGTAGTTTCCGACGCGGACAACAATACATCTACGGAGACGCCGTCAACAACACCTATAACCTGCTCACGCTCCAGTCAAACTACTCCGAAAATGGCTGGCATATAGGCGCCGAAGGCAGTTACACATGGTCACTATCATTCGGCGAACTGACGGTAGGCGCCTTAATGGATTATAATGCGTCTAACGCCTATTGCCCCGAACCCGAACCGCGTTGGCTTGAACTCTATGACCTGCTCACCGAAGATGTGCTCACCACAGGCGCAGTTATCCGCTATGAGTTCCCCATCTCCAAACGCCTGTCATGGTTTGTTGAACCACTCGCCGACTACCTCTATTACACAAATACAGCCCGCCATACTTGGCAGGCCGTACTCCGTACAGGTATCACCTTCTAAATCCTGACTACTGATCGCTGATCACTGACTACTGATTGCTACAGAAATATAAACAACAGCGGAATCAATATCCCGATGGCGAATTCAATGCCGCCTATTCCCCACAAACCGTGTTTGCCTTTGAGCATGAACACTCCAGTAAGAGTAATCAATATCACCGCACCGGCGAAGATGTCCGAAAACCACGTCCACGCCTTCCCTGGGTTGTAGTGGAGTTTGCTTAGGCTGCCTAAGAACGGGCGTTTCTTTACCTGCTCCAACACGCCAATATGTGTGGTTAGGTCAACGGTCAGCGTACTATTGCCTTTCAGGAACACTTTCAGCGTTTCTGCATCAGGATTGTAGTGTTGAATCTCTTTACCCTGCATGCCGCATTGCGTCAGCCATTCACTGAGCGTGCCATCAGCCGGCAATCGGTACTCTGTGCGTTCAATGCGATACTGGCTGTTGAATGTTGCTTTGTGGTTCAGGGCAATACCGCTGATGGCATATACCAGCAACATCCCCGCAAACACATAACTCAACTCGCGGTGGATGGTACGCAACCACTTACGAATCAATGCTCCACGTTCCATTACTCCTCGATGATGATCTCGTAGCTGACAGCCTCGGCAAAATACTTGCGGATAGCTTTCTTCTCTGTCTCGCAACCGTTGTTATCCGTGCCGTGTTTTAGACCATCGTCCGTTACATTCTCCTCTGACACAATCTCGATGGCGTGCAGTATTCCGCGCACGCGGACAATATTATTGATGCACTCCGGTGCGAAGTTACCCATCTTCGCACCTTCTACGCGCAAGATGCAGCTCTCGTCGCTGCCCATAAGGAACGCCTTGCGACCGCCGTGCTTGCATAGGTGCGAGCATATACCTTGGAAATAGATGGTGTCACCCAGCAGAGAATCTGCCTGCGAATAGAGTTCGTCAATCGAATAGACGGTTTGCACTTGCTGTGCTTGTTTCTGGCATGCAGTGAACGCTACCAGCGCTACTGCCATGATGAAGAGAATCTTTTTCATATTTCTTAAGTCAACAATTAAAAACTATTAAAACAATTTGCGAAGGTTACTTTACTTGTGCTCCGAGAGCGTTGTAGCTATGACCGTCGCGGATAATGATGAGTTGTCCGTCACGTAACTGCTTGCTGCAGTTGCCGGTCAGAGTGATGTCTGTCACAGCACTGGGCGGGTTATAATCCACATGGAAGGCAACGAGGGTGTTGAACCACAAGGTGGGAATATTCACCGTTTCGTCAAACACATTGAAGTCCTTGCCGCCTAGGGAACGAAGCGCGAGCAAAATTTGCCCGTTGCGAGCTGCCGTGTAGACGACTGTGGACGAGCCTCCGCCGGTAGCCAGACTGCGGATGCTGCCAAGCTTGAGTTGTTTGTCGTACGCCAATTGGCGGATATTGCCGAACTGGTAGTTATACACGTACAGCGAGTCGCCGAGATCCACGGCGCCGTGGATCAGATTCAGCGTTTTGCTACCGAAGACTACAGCATTGTCGAGCGAGCCGTCCGCCGTATTGTAGGCAAACACGTAGCCGTCGTTCAAAGTGCTGTTTTCCTCGCCACCGCTGTGTATAGTCTGACCATTGAGCTCAATTGCACCTTGCAAGCCTCCTGTCAGATACAGTGTGTTGCCGTCGTGCGACAGTAGCGATTGATAGAGTAGATTGCCCTGTTTGTCGTTATAGCGTACGATCGGTGTTGCTGTCAGCCAGCCCACTGTCAGGTCGGTATTCAGACAGGCATTCACCACGCATAGTTCCTTCACTTCCGCCGTCTTGCCGCCAAGGCTCAGGTTGGCAGTCCCCTCTTCGGCTTTAGCAAGCCCCGATAAATATAACTTGCCTCGTCTGTACTCTACGCACGAAGGTTTGTCGTTTCGGATTGTACCCTCGCTGGTGACATGTGCTACGTAGCCGAGATCGGCATCGAGTTTGAGTACAAATCCGTTGTAGCGTGCGTCGGTTGTCGTTCCGTTCCATTCGGGTTGCGGACGAGCACTGATGGTCACATCGTCAAGGCGCATGTCCAGCGATTGCGAACCGGCAATATAGATGTTACCGCTCTTATCCTCCACAGTTGCGGAAAAGTTGAACGCATCGGTAGTCAAACCATCACCTTTGGCAGCCTGCTCGCTGCTGACCCACAGATCTTTGACGGCTGTCACGTTACCGTCCTTATCCACGCGCACGAGCACGGGTTGGTAAACCCACGCACCCGGGTACTCTAACTCACGGCTGAATGACTCGCCTGCCGCGTCCACAATCTTATACAGCGGTGCTGTCACGCCTTCTTGCTTGTTTCGGCTACTGTGGCGGAACTTGAGCGCCAGTACAGCGCCGCCGTCAGCGGTAAGCGCTACGGCACTCTGGCTGTCGTTGACATCGCCGTCCTCGCTATGCACAGCCCATAGCACTTCACCGTTCTTGTCAAGCTTGGCAAGTAGGAGGTTCTTGTTGTAGCCGCTTTCTGTACCGTAATCTGCACCCGGATACTGCTCTCCGCCCAGCACACCGAAATCGGTTGCGTAGAGCGAGCCGTAGTTGCCGAACACCAATGCCGACGAGTCGGGATAGTAGGCGACATATTGGATGTTGGTCTGCGCCTTGGATGTTTCCGTAGCCGAGAGAGTGGTTATCCAATCAAAGGTTTGCGCCTGCGCATATAGTGCGCATGTGATAATAAGGAGTGTAAATATTCGTTTCATTTCAGTTTTTGTCTAATCGGCTACAAAATTACAACTTTTTTTTCAATTTTGCAAGTAAAAACTCAAAAATACCAACAAATGGCTATTGCAAATATCAAAAAAATGTTGTACCTTTGCATCGTTTTTCGTGCAAATTGTTGCTATGGCATAGTGCGCGACGCATAAAGACACTAACATTTAACTGTTTTTATTATATGAAGAAATTTTTCACTTTTGTTAGCGCAGCTCTGTTGGCATTTAGTCTTCAGGCTGCTCAATTCGACACCATTCAGGTGGACGGCATCTACTATCAGTTGAACCCGGAAAAGCAAACAGCGACACTTATTCGCTACAACACCTCTTCGAAGTACGAGATTGACGATATTGTTATTCCCGTATCGGTCAGCAAGGACGAAACGGATTTTCCCGTTGTTGCTCTTGGTCAAGGCGCGTTGCGTAACACCACCGCCAAAACGATCACCTTTGCCGCAGGAAGCCAAGTATCCGAACTCGGCATGCAGGTTTTTCAAGCTGCTGTCAACGTTCAGGAATTGGAATTGCCGGAAGGTGTCAAACTCATTCCGATGAGTGGTATTCACAATGCAACGGCTACCAACCCGATGACGATGAAGAAACTTGTTCTCCCTTCTACAGTTGATTCGCTGGCACTCTTCTCTATCTGCTTGCCGCAACTGGAACTCCTCGAGTTCAAAGGTGCTGTACCTCCGAGTATTGCAACAAAGGAAACTGCTACATGGACGCAGAACCCTTGGCAGATTAATGTAAATAACGTTTGCAACACTGCCAAATCGGCGACAGTCCTCGTTCCGAAAGGCGCTGTTGAGGCGTACCGTAACACCAAGTGGATAGGTGACTACTTCGACCTAATCGTCGATGTTCTCAAAGATACCATTCAAGTAGATGGATTGTACTATGAGTTGGACAATCTTGCGCAGACAGCAACGCTCATCCGCAAGAATGCGAGCTGGAAGTATGAGATCGAAGACATCGTTATCCCGGTGTCAGTCAGCAAAAACGGATTTGACTATCCCGTTGTAGCTCTCGGTCAAGGCGCGCTGCGTAACACCACAGCCAAAACAATTACGTTTGCCGAAGGCAGCCGGGTTACCGAACTCGGTATGCAAGTTTTCCAGGGTGCAGTTAATGTTCTGGAACTTGACTTGCCGGAAGGCATCAAACTTATTCCGATGAGTAGTATTCATAATGCCTCCACTCCGATGGCAATCAAGAAACTTGTTCTTCCTTCCACGGTTGATTCGTTGGCACTCTTCTCTATCTGTTTGCCGCAACTGGAGACTATCGAGTTCAAGGGCGAAGTACCGCCGAGCCTTGCTACCAAAGAAACTGCTACATGGACGCAGAATCCTTGGCAAATTAGTACAACAAGCGCTAACAACACCAACAAAGAGGCCGTCGTAATCGTTCCGAAAGGCTCGTTGGATGCCTACAAGAACACCGAATGGATTGGCGACTACTTCACTACCATCAAAGAGAAGGACGATACCGTAACAGCTGTTGAGAATGTCAGCAGCAACAACACCTTCCGCTCAGGCGTTTATACCATCACGGGCTGCTATCTTGGCGAGGATGCTACGAACCTGCCGAAGGGAATGTACATCATCAACGGTCAGAAAGTGATCCGTTAAGCAACGAATTTTCGTACATAACACAAAAAAATCCCGCAAAATTTGCATTTGTGGGATTTTTTTTGTACCTTTGTGCGCTCATTGCAATCATGACGAACTACAAGAAGATACTTAGCATCCTTCTTATCGCCCTTGCGTACGGCTATCTGGGCTACAAGATCATCACCTACGACAACTACGCAGGTTTGGCGGATCGTTTCCGTCAGGCTCAGATGTGGCAGTACATCTGCCTTTTTGGCAGTTTTCTCCTCTTCCCTGTCAATCGCCTCTGTGAGTCATGGAAATGGCAATTCCTCGTCCGCGGCTTCGAACCGATGAACATCTGGGAAGCCCAGCGACAGGTCTATTACGGCACGATAGCCGGTTTCGTTACGCCCTACAAACTCGGCGAATACCCGGGACGAGCACTTCTCTTCCGTCACACCAAGCAGCACTGGCTCACTGCCACCTGCATGGGTATCATCGGCGGTTACGCCATGACAACCGTCATCGTCGTGTTCGGTTTGCCTGCAGCCGTCTGGTGGCTGGCGCCGGATAGTTCGCTCATCGTAAGCATCGTTCTTGCCCTTGCCGGCGCTATCCTCGCCATCATCGCTCTGCCGGCTATTATGCGCCGCTTGCAAACGCGCGCGTGGGCGAGCGAGCAGGCGCGTCTCCTTATATCTACTATGGCGGAACTCTCCTACCGCGACATCGCCGTGCTCCTCGGTATCTCACTCGTGCGCTATGCGGTGTTTAGTCTCCAACTGCTGCTTACGCTACTATTCTGCGGCGTTCAGCTCGATGCACTGTCGATGGCTGTGTGTCTGCCACTGTATTACCTGCTCATCACCGTCACACCGAATGTTCCCGCAGCCGAGATTGCCGTCCGTGGCGCCTGGGCGGTGGCAATCTTCGAACGTTTCGGCACCGACATCTCCGCCGCAGCAGTCATCGCCACGCTCCTTCTTTGGGTTATCAACACCGTCTTTCCCCTCATCATCGGCAGCATCGTCGCCCGTCGCAAGTAACAGCATCGACCAAGCTTGGGCGATCTGTCCCCCATTGTCATGGCATCGACCATATATGGGCGATCTGTTTACTCCCTTTCGTGTGCAATCTGCACATTGCATTATATTACATCGTTTGCAATCCTCGCATTGCAACATGTGCCAAAATATGCGATTTTTATGTTATATAGCATACTTTGGCACGCTCGTTGCATCTGTCTAAGTGAAACAAACAATCAAAAACTATCAAAATTAACAAAAAAGTAAAAAAACAACGCGCTAAGTGCGCAAAACGTTAAACAACCAAATTTATTAACTTAACAAAGGGAAGATAAACCCTTATGAGCCTTACGGCGCAAAAAACTGTAAGAACCCTAAAAAAACCTACTAACAATGAAAAAGACTTTTGTAACTGTAATTCTTTTCGTAGCTATGGCAGTAGCTGCCAACGCTGCAAGTCGTCAACTTGATCAGGCTGCGGATGCACAGCAGGTAGCAGTCAATGATCAGCAGTCAATCAACAATGATGAGTCCGACATCTTCCGAACGCACGCATTGCAGAGCGAGGAAGCCGACAAACATATAATCCGGTTCTATGATATCGACCGTATAGTTATCAAGAACGAGCATCACGCCATTATCCGCATCTATGATGAAAAGTGGCAGCTCATCGAGAAAACCAACGGCGATGTGGACAGATCCGTGCGCGCAGGCAACTACTATGTAACCTGTTCCAGCCGCATCACCAGCCGCTATCTGCAAGACTACGCTGACAACCGCTAAGCTGTTGCCATTAGACAACCTTGGTTAACTTATTCATCAACCCTCAGCCCTCGATTTTCGGGGGCTGAGTTTGTATTTTGAAAAATAATTCCCCGAAAATTTGCAAATATCAAAACTTTTTCGTACCTTTGCATGTTTTTCGACAAATTCGACCACTATGGCAGTAATAATCAAAGAAGTCAAGACAAAATGGCAGTTGTATCAGTTCGTGAAGTTCTACAATGACCTGTACAAGGACTGCAAGGAGTTCTGTCCCCGTCTCATTCTCGATGAGATGAACACGTTCAACCCCAAGAAAAACCCCTCGTACGATGTCTGCGAGTCCGTGCAGTACCTCGCGTACCGCGACGGGAAGATCGTCGGTCGTGTCGCCGGTATCATCAACCGCGTAGCCAACGAGAGTTGGGGCGTCAAGAAGGTGCGCTTCGGATGGATTGACTTCATTGACGACCTCGAGGTCAGCCGTGCTCTGCTCGACGCTGTAGCGGAGTGGGGTAGAAGCAAAGGTATGACCCAAATCAACGGCCCCGTAGGTTTCACGGACTGGGATTATGAGGGACTGCTCATCGAGGGATTTGAGTACCTCGCGCCCATGGCGTCGCTCTACAACTTCCCCTACTACGCCAAGCACATGGAAGCCTATGGCCTGACCAAGGAGAATGACTGGATAGAGATGCAGATCCAAGCCCAGTGCGAGACGCCCGAACGCGTGCTTCGTATCGACAAATTGGTGCGTGAGCGCTATCACCTGCGCGTGGATAAAGTGCACTCAGCCAAGGAGCTGGAGCGCAAGTACGGCATGGAATATATGGATATGCTCGACGAGGCGTACCAGAAACTCTACAACTTCCAGCCGATGACTCCGCGCCAGAAGGAGCACTACAAGAAAGTGTATTTCCCCTTGCTGAACTTCGACTTTGTGACCATTGTGGTCAATGAAAAGAACGAGATCGTCGGTGTAGGTCTCGGTATGCCGGATATATCCCACGCTTTGCGCCGTTGCAAGGGGCATCTCTTCCCCTTCGGATGGCTGCGGATCCTTCGCGCACTCCGTGCCAAACAGATGGAGTCCTTCGATCTGCTGCTCATCGGTGTACGCCCTGATTACCAGGGCATGGGCGTGAATGCCGTCATCATCGCCGAGCAACACCCGTACTTCCACAAGTACGGCATCCAGCGCGTGGAGACTACCTCTATCATGGAGACCAACACCCGCAACATCGCCAACTGGGAGATGTTCCCGCACAAGCAGCATAAACGCCGCCGCGCCTACGAAAAATCCATCTAATAAATAGTAAATTGTCAATAGTAAATTGTAAATAACTTTGACTTCCGTCGAGAAATACGAAAAAGCCCTGGCTATACTCGATGAGTATATCCGCGCCAACAACCTCAGGCACACGCTCGAACGCGAGCGCTTGCTTAAAATCATGGCGGATGTCAAGAAACCCATCTTCACCGTTCACGACATCGACGAGAAACGCAAAGAGCAACATATTTCCGTCCCGACGCTATATAATTCGCTCAATCTGTTCGTTTCGGCACGAATTTTGTACAAACTTGAACGGACGCATGGCGTACAACTGGAGCAGTACAAGTGGGCGCTCGACGTCAAGAGTAGCATGCGGGTTATCTGTACACGCTGCGGACGCGAGGCGAACTTCACCGACCAGGCTGTGCAGCGCATCTTACACGACCGCAAGTACGCCAACTTTATCCCGGCACACTTCTCGCTCTACGTCTATGGCGTGTGCAAGACTTGCCGACGACTGCTCATCCAGCGCAACCCCGCCGAGCAATAAATGAGTAAATGAGAAAATGTGAAAATGATTAAATGAGAAAATGAATTTGTATTGGATCATATTTATAGCAACCCTTCTTGCGAGTTGGATAGTTAGTGCACTGTTCGAGAGTCGCATGAAGAAGTACAGCGCCATCCGCACCTCGATGACCGGTCGTGAGGTTGCCGAGCGGATGTTGCGCGAGAACGGTATCACCGATGTCAAGGTCACCTGCACTCCCGGCAGACTGACCGACCACTACAACCCCACCAACCAGACGGTTAACCTGTCGAAGGATGTGTACGAGGGCGCCACGCTTGCTGCCATGGCTGTTGCCGCACACGAGTGCGGACACGCTGTGCAGCACGCTGTAGGTTACGCACCTATACGTCTCCGTTCGGCTCTCGTGCCTGTAGTGAGCTTCAGTTCGAAATGGGTGATGTGGGTTATTCTGGCAGGTATGTTGCTGCTCAACGTCTTCCCCCAATTGATGTTGGCGGGTATAGTGTTGTTCGCTATTACGACATTGTTCTCGTTCGTCACGCTGCCCGTGGAGATCAACGCTTCCGTGCGTGCCGTCAACTGGATGGAGGAGTCGATGCTTGTCAGCCGCGAGGATCTGCCCAAGGCTTCTGCAGCCCTGCGTGCCGCAGCTTACACCTACGTCATAGCTGCTCTCTCCTCCCTCGCCACACTGCTGTACTACATCGCCATCTACCTCGGCGGCAGCCGCAGATAATTGGTTCATTATATTCGATTAATTCGTTTAATTAGTGAACTATTAAGTGATCATTGCAATATAAATCAAAATGTTGCGTGCAATATTTTGATTTAAGAGCGGAGGCAATTGTGCGCTTTATGTCGCGTTCGGCGACATCCGTTAGCACGATTTGCCGAACGCGAGGCCCCGTAGCTCAATTGAATAGAGTGTCAGATTCCGGTTCTGAAGGTTCTGGGTTTGAGCCCCAGCGGGGTCACAGAAGCTTACGTAGCGTAAGCGAAGCAAGGTTCCCCCCGCCCAGCGGGGTCACTATAAAATTCGTTTAATTCGCTTAATTCGTGAACAATTAAGGTTGCTAGTTGTTGACTGTTGTTGGCGGTTGTTGACTTATTTTGATCTTTGTAATAGTTTTTAATTGTCTTTAATTGTTGAGCTAAAGGAGAATGCATCAAGCATTGCAGTTTTTGGAGGACTTGGCACGCAACAACTCCCGTGAGTGGTTCGCCGCCAACAAGGAGCGCTACCAATCGGCGCTCGCTACCTTCACGCAGTTCTCCGAACGCTACATTGCAGGTATTCAGTCGTTTGACGACACAATGCCCGGCATCACGCCCAAGGACTGCATGTGGCGCATCTACCGCGACACACGTTTCAGCAAGGACAAGACACCTTACAAAGATCACTTTGGTGTGTATCCTTGTGCCGGTCAGCCCGGACGTCCGCAAACCATGGGCAAGAAGTCCGATCGGGCAGGGTATTACTTCCACCTCCAGCCCGGGCAATGTATGTTTGCCGCAGGTATGTGGTGCCCTAACCCCGACCTCTTGAAGGCTGTGCGCAGCGAGCTTCAGGCGAACTACGAAGAGGTCGAACAGATCATGGCAGCCGAACCCTTCCAGCGGTACTTCGGCGACTTCGAACAGTCGAACATGCTCAAGCGCGTACCGGCGGGCTACGACCCCGACTTCCCGCATCCTGACTGGCTCAGGCAGAAGTGGCTGATCATCTCCACGCCTTTCACCGATGCCGAGGTCTGCCGACCCGACTTCCTCGACCACCTCTTGGATGTCGCCCGTGCCGCCAAACCGATGAACGACTTCCTCAACTACACATTCGAGGAGTACGGCGAGTTCCCCGACAGGAGGTAATCGATGTAATTCGTTTAATTCGTTTAATTCGTGAATAATTAAGTGGTCTTTGAATAATAATCATTGCAAACTCGGGAGGTAAAACTTGTTTTGCCGACCGAAGAGGAGCAACCGCGGCGACCCCTTTGTCGTGCCAACGACAAACCTTGTCGCAAGCGAGTTGCGACGAGGTCCTATAGTTCAATGGATAGAATACGGGTTTCCTAAACCTTAGATCCGGGTTCGATTCCCGGTGGGACTACCACTCGCACACCTCATAGTCTTATGAGAATCACCGAAGGCGGAGCGTCACTCGACGCCCCGCCTTCTTTCCTCCTTCTTTCCACGTACGATATACGGAGAATATACGTAGGATATACGTACGATACACGATAGATATACGATAGATACACGTTAGATAACCGTGCCATTCTCCTATGAAAACCATAGTAGTGCCTGTCGCTATAGTTCTGTATGCTATGAGGTGATTCTAACTTTTCGATTTGAACATTATTGTATTTTTCTTTTAATAGTATCGCATCAGCACTAATTTCTCCGTAATTTTTGACCATTTTTCCTCCTTTGTGCGAAAAAACGAAGATTTTTGTATCTTTTCCCTCGTTTTATTTGCAAATTCGAAAAATAAATTGTATCTTTGCGGACTTTTGCCCTATGCGCGCACATACACGCGTAGGGTGCACAAAAACGCAAACAAAATTATTAACCAAATATGAAAAACAAATACCCCCGTTTGTTAACTGCACTCTGTGCATTAATACTCTCCGCTGCCTCGTTGTGGGCTGTGCCGGCTTATCGTGGCTGGCAGCAGCGCACGCTGACTGACGGCACCACCATCACTCTCCGCCAGATAGGTGACGAGTTCTACCACCACTGGGAAACCAAGGACGGCCGGCTTGCCATCGAGCAGGCTGACGGCACGTTCGTTATCTCTGACGAGCAGGCACCCTCCGGTGAGCAGATTGCGGCAAGACGCAAGGCATCGAAGATGTATCAATCCAAGCCCCATAAGGCTATCGGTGAGCGCAACCTCGCACCGAAAGGCTTGGTCATTTTGGTGCAGTTCAAGAACGTCAGCTTCAATTCAGCGAACAATGCTACTGCCTTCAACAACATGTTGAACCAAGTGGGATATAGTTACGGTGGCGCAACGGGATCGGCGGTGGATTACTTCACGGCGCAATCCAATGGCACCTATGTGCCCGCGTTCGATGTGTTCGGACCGGTGACGCTGCCACAAAACCGCGTGTACTATGGCGAAGAGGGTACGATCAACGGCAGCAAGGAGAATGATATGTATATAGCAGACTTCGTGATTGACGCCGTAAAAGCCGCTGATGCCGCAGGCTGTGATTTCAGTCAATACGACTCCGACGGCGATGGTTATGTGGATATCGTGTATTTCTTTTATGCAGGCAAAGGTCAGGCAGCCGGCGGTACGTCGGAAACGATTTGGCCGCACAACTGGGAACTTGGCAGTGCGCTCTACTACGGTCAAACGCACGGTACATCAGGCTACTCATACGGCAACCTGCCTCGTTTGGACGGAAAGCGAATCAATAACTATGTCTGCTCGGCTGAGTTGAAGTCCGACGGTAGCCGTTCGGGTATAGGTACGTTGTGCCACGAGTTCAGCCATGTATTAGGTATGCCTGACTACTACGACACCAAATACGGTGAAAACTCTGACAACGGTGTAACTCCCGGTGATTGGTCAATCATGGATCAGGGCAGTTACAACAACAATGAGATGACTCCGCCGAACTATTCGATCTTCGACAAGTATTTCATGGGCTGGGCTACGCCTAAGTTCCTCGCTAAAGATGAGAAAAAGAATGTGACGATGACCACTGGCTATGATGATGCTTATCAGATTACAGGTGGTTCGTCACTTGTAGACTTTACAAACACCAATACCGTCTATTATATCGAAAACCGCCAGAAGACAGGCTGGGATGCATATCTGCCCGGACACGGAATGTTGGTGTGGAAAGTAAGGTATAGTGCGTCAGTATGGGAAAATAACGCACCGAACAACACTGCCGGTAGTCCGCGTTACACTATTGTTCCGGCAGACGGCAAGACTACGAACTACGGCAAAGCCACCGACCCGTTCCCTGGCTCAAGCCGCATAAAGTCCTATACTAAGATCACCGGCTGTGAGATGACCGAGATTACGGAAAGCAGCGGAAATATTACGTTCAAGTACAACGGTGGCGTGAACAAGGCCGAGTGTACCTACGAGTTCCTTGTTGAAAATGCTACTGCTCCGGCAGATGGTAAGGTCGCAATCAATGCTGCACTCAACGTAACCATCACTCCAAGCAGCGGTTACACGCTGGCCGATGCATCGTGCTGGACGGTGGAGATGGGCGGCGTGGAGCTGACCTATGGTTCGGGATTTACGTATAACGCCTCAACGAACACGTTCAGTATCGCCAGCCTGACAGATGACGCGGTGATTATGGCGGAAGGCAAGAATATCTATACCGTCACATGGAGCGTAAACAACTCGACAACCACCGCAAACTACATTGATGGCGCGTCGCTTGTTATGCCATCCACGCCTTCCGACTGCCCGAGCGGAAAGAAGTTCGTAGGTTGGACAGCAAGCACCTCAGTCACCGGTGACAAGCCATCTGACCTGTTTACCGCAGCGGGCACCAAGACCGTGACGGCGAATGTAACCTACTATGCCGTATATGCAACTGCCGACTCAGGTGGCGGCGGTTCATCCACATGGACGCTTGTGACCGATGCATCCAGCCTGCGCAGCGGCGATGTGCTCGTGATTGCAAGTAACGCCAAGGGCAAAACTGCCGGCGATATATCCTCAAGCGTCATGGGCGAGGTTGCTTCAACCTTCAGTTCGGACAAATCCACTATCACCTCACTCGGCACAAATACCGTCGAATTGACGCTTGGCGGCAGCGAAGGTGCGTGGACACTGACTTCCTCCAGTGGACTGCTTGGCGCAACGGATGTTAAGAAGCTGGCGTGGGATTCAGGTACAACGACATGGGAAATATCTATCTCCAATGGCGATGCAACCATCCAGAATGGAACATCTGCTAATGGACGATTCTTGCACAATGTTAGCAATACACGTTTCACGACATATACATCCAATGCTTCCACCACAATGCTCTTGCCGCAACTCTATCGCAAGGGCGGCGGAGTTTCGTATAGCGATTATGGCACAACGTGCGTAGTACGCGCACTGACAAGTATCTCGCTGAACACCGAAAATGTGAAAAAGTCGTTCACTACCGATGATACATTTACTTCGGCAGGCTTGGTGGTTACAGCAAACTACAGCAACTGCTCATCGCGAACGGTAACGCCGACTGATGTTTCTACGCCGAGTTTGACTACAGCAGGTGACAAGGAGGTGACGGTCACCTACACGGAGAATGAGGTAACCCGTACGGCAACTTATACCGTCACCGTGGCTGCTTTGGTAAAACACACCATTACATGGAAGACTTGCGGCGGCACAACGTTCAAGACCGAGCAGTATGTGGATGGCGATCCGCTTGTACTGCCCTCACCTGCACCGGGCGCCAATACCGAAGGCAAAGCGTTCTATGGCTGGACAACTCAAGAGCACTACATCGGTGCTGACGCTCCGGCTACGATTAGTGCCGGCGGTGCTGTAACAGCTGATGCAACCTATTACGCAATCTATCATTAAGTCTCATCATGAAATACACAACAGTTATGAAGACTACAAAATATATTCTCACCCTTCTGCTCACCGTGTGGTGCGCTGTGGGGAATCTATATGCTGTCGATAAGTCGTATTACGACGAAGTTAACGGCAAGAGCGGCACGACACTGCGTCAGGCGCTGACCACGTTAACCTACACCAAGCACACGACAGACTTGGGGTACAACTGGACATTCGACGGTATTGACGTCGTGAACGGCGAGGTACTGGATATGTACTCAAACTGTGCATGGACACCAACAACCGATCAATGTGGAAGTATCACAGGTATTTGTGGTTGTTATAACCGCGAGCACCTTGTTCCACAGAGTTTATTTAATGAGGCTTATCCGCAGAAAAGTGACCGTCACCATCTTTTCTTAACTGATGGTAAAGTTAATGGTATGCGTTCGTCTTATCCATTTGGTGAGACAAACACAACGACAGGCTTTTCTTCGGTAAGTAATGGTGAAAAAGCACTTGGAAAGTTAGGAGCATCGTCAAGCGGATATACCGGTACAGTCTATGAACCGGCCGATGAGGCTAAAGGTGACATAGCTCGTGCAGTCATGTACATGGCTATCCGCTATGCTACTGCTGATGTCTGCAAGAAATATGGAGGTTCAGCCAACTCTTATCCTGTAACGACTTGGAGTAATGCTATGTTCAGCAAAGACCTCTCCAAGAACTACGGTCTATCTGACAATGCGGTGGCAGTCTTCCTTAAGTGGCACAGAGCAGATCCTCCAAGTGCGAAAGAAATAGCCCGTAACAACGGCGTGGAGAAAAAGCAAGGTAATCGTAACCCGTTCATTGACCTTCCTGACTTGGTGGAGTACCTCTGGGGTAATAAAGCTGGTCAGACGGTCGATTTGAGCAGCCTGAATATAGCCACCGGTGGCGGAAGTGTTCCGACCACCTATGAAGTGACGCTCAATCGCAATGGCGCAACCGAGACAGTGACCCGTTCGGGCACATACACATTGCCGACTTCCTCTACCGAAGCCAATGCTTGCGACGGTTGGGCGTTTGCGGGTTGGACGACAAGTAGTAGTTATAGTAATACCACTGCGCCGAGTTATACCACTTCTGTAACAGGAGCAACAACATTGTATGCGGTGTATAGCCATACAGAATCGACAAATGCGCCCATACGCAAAACTCCGGCGGCAGCAGGTGCAACAATGTGGGCAGAAACTTGGACGGGCGCCACGACTGCTACTTCAGGAAGCAACAGTGCAACACCGAGTGCAAACTATGGTAAGGGTACAACCGTTTATAATAGCGGTACGGTTACTTATACTCAGTCTGAAAACACGGTATATGTGAGAAATGAAGAATTGGCTGGAGGCTCAAAACCAGAGTTGATGTTAAGCAGTGGTAAAACATGGACAATCAGCGATATTCCTACCGGTGAAGCTGAAGAATTGACGCTTACTTATGCTTCTAATAATACCAAATCCAGTGTTTCCTGCTCAACGACAGGTGCATCTATCTCCGGCTCATCAAAGAGTTACACGATAACGACCGGTGGTGCTTCCACTATCACACTTGTGTTTAGCTGTTCAGGAAATACTCGTATTGACGATGTTAGTTTGACAGTTAAGACGGCAGGTAGTGGAAGTGGTTCTGGTGGCACCGGCAGCACAACGACTTACAAAACAACCCCAGATTGCGGTAGTGCACATACCATCACATTAAACAATGGCGGCTCTGTAACCGGTCAAGGTACGTTTGAGGCAAGCGCTACATCCGCTTACAAGGGTGCAACGATAACCTTGTATGCAGATCCGTCAGATGGTTACACGTTTGGAAGTTGGACGGTAACCAAAGCCGGTGGAGGTGCTGTTGAAGTTACCGATAACCAGTTCACGATGCCGGATGCCAATGTAACGGTATCGGCTACATTCACTGAGCTGCCGAAATACGATATCAAGTTCTATAACAACGGTACACCAATAGGCTCCACGCAGTCTGTATATCAAGGCGGCACACCGAATATTCCTTCCGTTGAACCCTGCGAAGGCTACACCTTCGTCGGCTGGTGGACAGAAACACTTGCGACGGACAACACAGCATCCAAATCATGGATTGAAGACTTCACCGTCACCAAGGCACAGAATTACTATGCCATTTTCAGCAAAACCGAAGGCGGTGGAGGAAATTCAGGTGGGAAAGTAACGATAACTCCTAGTACAACAGGTGTGCCTTCAGCTTATGCGGCAGAGGCAGAATGTACTTTGGGCTCCTATAAGTACGGAATAAAGCAAATGTATAAGAATAACGGCACTATGCAATGGCGTGCTTCAACAAATAGTGCCGGTGCCGGATACATGTACAACAAGGATAAGTATCCTGGGAAGATTTCATCAGTTGTAATTACGTATAATTCTTCAGATGCAAATAAAAATTTCACAGTAAAAGTAGGTTCTACTGCAAATCCAACAGGAGGAACAAGTATTACTCCGACTAATTCTGGAAGTGTATATACATACGACTGTTCATCGGCTAATGCTGACTATTTCGTATTAACTAATGGCACAGGAGCAGGTTATCTTGATAATATTGATATCAATTATGCAGGTGGTGGCACAACCTACTACACCTCGACAACAGAAGGGTGCGCTGCGGCTTGTACGCAGTTGGATGCGCCGGACGTAACGGCGACAGCGGGCAACGGGCAGATTACGCTCACTTGGGCAGATGTTACCGGCGCGGATCATTATACCGTGACCATCAGTAAGGGCGACGGTTATACTACTGAGTGCGGTAATGCGGCAACGATAGGTACTATCACACAGCCAAGCTCAGGCTCTAACCAATGTATCATCACCGGTTTGACGAACGGCTTGGAATATACCACCAATGTCGTGGCGAACGCATCGAGTGCAGCCTGCGACAGCGATGCAGACACCGATACCGCTACGCCGCAAGATTGTACGCCGTGGGACGATCCGACATTAAGCTGGGGTAAATACAGTCTGAACACTACCACCGACAAGACAACTACGAAGACCCTCACGGGCACGACGCACGGTACATTGTCGTTTGAATCAAGCAATACCGATGTTCTGACTGTGGATGGTTCAACAGGTGCCGTGACAGCGGTAGGCTCCGGCGAGGCGACCATAAGGGCGCACTGGACTGCGGATGGTGACTACTGCGAGAAGACGATGACTTCGGAGACCTTCGAGGTAGCAGGTCCATTGACCATCAGCTTTGATGCCAACGGCGGTACAGAAACAATGACCGCTCAGACGGTTACCTACAAAGTATCAACGGCAATCAAGGACAATGCTTTCAAGCGCGAGGGTTACACCTTCATCGGTTGGGCAACCAGTGCTGATGGCGAGAAGGTGTATAATGACAAACAGAGCGTGGCATTCACGAACTCGCTGACCTTGTACGCCAAGTGGCAACTGAACAGCCACACAGTAAGTTTCACTTCGTCAATCCCCGGCGCTACGGTTAAGGTGAATGGTCAGACCACCAACCAGATAGTGAATTATGGCGAGACGGTTACGGTGCATATTGCTCCGGCTGATCACTATACCATCAATACCGTCAGCATTGAAGGCGCTACAACCCACACCGCCATCGTTCAGACAGGTAGCGGCGAGACGCGTACGTTCACGATGCCGGACGAGAATGTGACGGTGGAGGTAACGATGACTGCCGAAAGTCAATACACTGCTAAGTTCTATAACGGCGACACGCAGTTTGGCGAGACGAAAACAGGTTATGCCGACGACGATATTAATGCTCCGGCAACTAACCCTGTATCGTGCGATGCGGATGAGTTCACGTTCGTGGGTTGGGTAGCTGCCGAGCAGATATCGGAAACGACCACCAAGCCCGAGGTACTTACCTTCCCGCAGACGATGCCGGTAGGTAATGTCAGCTTCTATGCCCTCTACCGCCGCGTAGTAGGCAGCGGTGGCGGTGAGGCAAGTGTGACCTTCAAGACTGCAAGCAGCGATGGCAGTACGGCTTATACCGACGATAGCGATATCAAGGCTAACCTCGTTGAGTCCTACTCCGGCATCGAATCGTTCGAAGGCAGCAAGGCATACTCAGGTAAATCCGGTGTCAAACTCGGTGCCTCAGGTGGTACGGGATATATCAAATTGAACCTCTCGTCGCCTATCACAACGAACACGATCACCGTCCATGCGGCTAAGTATGGCACGGATACCGGCGATCTACAGATTGAGGTGAATGGATCGAATAGTTTTGGCAGTGCGTTGTCGCCTGCTGACGAAATGACGTTCACCAACGGTTCGGATGTAGAGATTGAGGACTTGACGATCTCCACAACCAGCAAACGTGCGTATGTGGCATCGATCAGTCTCGGTGGCGGTGGTACGTCGTACTACACTACTTCGCCTGTCTGCACGCCGTGCGAGCATAAGGTTACGCTCACTAAGGGCGCAGAGACCAATGGTACGTTTACCCTTAGCCAAGACAATGGAGAGTATGACAACTGCAAGTCGAACTTCACCGTGACTGTTTCGAATATAACGCCTGCCACAGGGTATCGATTCAAGAACGTGACGGCTACCGGTGGCACCAATGTAGCTGTTTCCGGTCCTGACGGCAGTGGTAACTATGCAGTCAACTATGCCAAGGGTAATAGTGTAACATCTACCATAACCGTGCATTTCGAAGAAATACCTTCGCACACCGTTACATGGAGTGCCAACGGCAACACGAGCAACACGGCATCTTATAAGGAGGGCGCAGCAATCACCTTCCCCCCATCAGCTACCGGCTGCGACGGAATGGAGTTCAAGGGCTGGAGCGCCGTAGAGGTTGAGCCGCAAGACTATGCTCCGGAATACACCACCTCGGCTACTATGGGCACGGAAGATATTACATTCTACGCTGTGTTTGCGACAGCAAGTTCTGGCAGTGGTGGAGAAGAAGGTTGGTCAGAAACAGCGATCACAGACCTGACAAGTTCGGATATATTTGTGATTGTGGGTAATAATGGCAGCAATTATGCCATGACAAACGACAACGGAACAGGTAGTGCCCCAGCAGCTACAGGTTTGACGGTTTCCGATGGCAAGATTACATCTACCGTATCAGATAACTTGAAATGGAAAATTTCAGGCAATGCAACTGATGGCTACGTATTCTATCCGAATGGTTCAACAAACACTTGGCTGTATTGTACTGCCACCAACAACGGCGTCCGTGTGGGAACTAATAATAGCAAGACATTTACTATTGATGGCGGTTATCTCAAACACAGTGGAACATCACGCTATGTAGGTGTTTACAATAGTAGTGATTGGCGTTGCTATACTTCTAATACCGGTCAAAGTAATATTGCCGGACAGTCGTTCAAGTTCTACAAGTACTCGGCCGGTAGTGGCTCAACTACATATAGTGGCTACACAACTTCTTGTACGCCTTGCGAAAAGCAAGTAAATATCGTTAAGGGCTCAGAGGTAAACGGTTCATACGCGTTAAGCTTGACAGGCGAGCAAGACAACTGCCACTCTGCCGGTTTGGTGGTAAGCGTAACAGATATTACGGCTACAGGGGATTACCAATTCAAAGAAATCACACAGGAAGGTATAGCTACCGGCGTGACGATTGACAATGATGCTAAGACCGTTACTTACGCCAAGGACGTAACGGGTACTTCGACCATCACGGTAGTCTTTGAGCCCAAGCCGACTTACATGGTTCGCTTCTTTGACAATGGAACGAAGGTTTTCGAGCAAGAGGTAGTTGAAGGCAAGACCTTCACCAAGCCGAGTAATCCGGCTGGCTGTGAAGGCTACGAATTCCAAGGTTGGTGGGCTTCTGAACTTGCAGAAACCAATACTACAGCCTACTCATGGCTCAACAGTTTTGGTGCGGTATATTCTAACCAAACGTACCATGCAGTATTTAAACATGTTGATGGTGATAGCAGTGGCGCAGAGGGTGAATATACCTTAAAAAACGGTGACGAAAGTGGTAGTTTTACTATCATAAGCGGGGTAACCGGTGAGTTCGAGCAGAATGACGGACAAAATCCTCCAGTATGGAATACCAATGCGGTACGTGCTTATAGTAAGAATTCGCTAACCATTACATCTTCGGTTGGAAACTTGACGAGTATATCATTCACCTTTGCTTCGGGCGAGGGAAGTAACTCAATAACGGCTTCTACGGGTACATACTCAAGTGGTTCATGGAGCGGTGATGCAGCATCAGTAACGTTTACTATTGGTGGGACATCCGGTCATCGCAGATTCCAGACAATCACAGTTGGCGGTGCAGGTACAACCTATTACACTACCGAGACAGATTGCCGTAGTTGCTCCGAACCGACCATAGAGTTTGGTGTGACCACGGTGAACAAGTTCGATGGTGATGCTCCATTCAAGATTACGCCGAACATCACAGGCAATACGATGGGCGCAACGGTAAGTTACAGCAGTAGTAATCCGACGAAGGCTGAAGTGGGTGCGGATGGTACAGTAACCATCCATGATGCGATGAGTAATGAGCCTATCACCATCACAGCAACGTTGGCGAAAGTGGATGACGGCGTGAACTGCCAGAAGAAGGTAACGGCTACGTATACGCTGAATATATATAATAAGGTAACGTGGCTCGTCAACGGCTCGGAATATACAACCGGTGCCCCGACACCGCAAACCACTGAGGGCGGTCAGATCACTACGTACCCGACTGATCCGGTTGGAGCGGATGTCTGCGGCGGCAAGACGTTCATGGGCTGGACAACAGCCGAGTACGAGGAGAAGGACACTCCGCCGACTCCTCTCTATACCGGCCTGAGTACGATGTCAAGTGTGTATATCACGCAAAGCACAACGTACTATGCTGTATTTGCCGAGGAAAATAGCGGTGAAAGTGGCGGTGGTCAATCGACTACGTATGAGTTCACAATCACATCAGATGATTTTACTTCAAGCAGTTATGCTGATAATAATGGCGAGCATACTTCTACTGCCACGGATGTAATGGATGCCAATAATTCGATTAGTGTTACGTGGACATCCAATCAGGTGTACAGCAGTTCAGGTATGCAATGGCAAAAGAGTAATGGCTACATTTATAACAATACTGATTTAGGAAAGATTAACAGTGTAACGGTTACTGCATCTGCCGGTTCGTTTACCACCTATTACGGAGCTACTGTACATCCAATTTCGTCAACGAGCTTGGGAGCAAACGATGGCTTCTTCAATATAGAGACGGGGTCTTCCGTAGCCGGCAAGACATCAGCAGTGACGGTTAACTTCACGACATCGTCTTCCGGTGGCGGTAGTGTCACGACATACTCTGCTTATTCTACCTCTTGCGGTCTGTGCATGCCGAAGCCTGAGATTACTTCTACTGTTATCAAGAGTGATAATGCAACTATCACATGGAAGGCTGTTACGGATGCAACGGGTTATGAGTTCACATGCTCCGGCGGTACAGTCAAAGTAACAGGAACAACGGCTACTATCACCGGTCTGACTCCGCTGTCTAATTACACCTATAGTGTCACTGCACAAGGCGGCGCTCCGTACACCTGCTTCCGTACAACCAATGGCAACTTCACCACCCCGGATTGCGATGATGTACCGTACGACATTACCGTTACGCCGTACAACGTAGTGCAAGCTATCATCCGTTGGAAGGCAGAGGCTGAAAGTGCAAAGATTGTTGTATATAGCGACGAAGCATGTACGCACCAGTATGGTCGTGATACGATTGCCAGCAGCCCGTGTACAATTAGCGGGTTGAAGGAGAATACACAGTATTGGTTCAAGGTCTTCGGCGGTGAGTCGCAAGACTGCGCAAGTTCGGTGCAGACCTTCCTTACCCAGACCACCGCTGTCGAACTCGTTGAGTGGCGAGATACTGCTATCATTATCTTGCTCACCGGTGACGAGACAACTGCTAGTGTACTTCTTGAGGGCAAGGATGATTTGCATCATGAGACTACTACAAGTTATGCAGATAGTATATTCTTCTCCAAGTATTTCGAAGCTGCTTCTAACACCAAACTTCTGGCTGTGTTTAATGGCACAGATCATAATGTCAATATAGCTGATTACAAACTTGCTGTTGCACAAAGTACTTCTATATTTGAGCAGACAAGCTTTGATGATATGAGGTACTATACGTCTAATGGAGGTGAGGCATCCTTTACTGATGAGCAAATGAACTTGGCTCCGGGAAGTGAAATGATATTGATTACTTATCAAAATAAGAATTCAGCAGACTCTGCAATCATCAAGTGTGCACAGGAGAACCCCAACTCCCATTTTGAAAATTATTATCGCTTGAAGTCTCCATCTCTCCAATTTAACGGTGATGATGCTATTGCCCTGGTTAATCCTCAAGGATATTTTATTGACCTCATTGGTGCGGGCAATATGTCGGGAAAAAATACTTCACATGTAGATGAAACGAGCCAGTCTGGTGCATCAGGTGGAACTTATCATGGTTTTATGGACAAGCCGGGTGGATGGTATAATACAAAGGGTTATCATGCAATGAGTGATGGTACGGACACCGCGAATTATGCTCTTTCTACAAACCGTTGCTTGCTAATTCGTCGAAACCATGTCAAGAGTGGATTGACGGCAGTGGAAAGAAATACAGAAGATTTTGTCACTCTTGGAGATTACACGTATTTGGGAGAAAACTATGAGGGAGAATGGAAGGGCGTGCAAATACCCGGAGCTGGTTGCGAAGATGGTAACTGCGAGGGCGTGACCTCTGCTTGCGGACAGTTTGATCATGTTGGTTCGTACGACTACCAGGATTACTATGCATCATTTGAGCCTGTCGATACTATTGAGAATCTCACCAAGAACGACGACGGTACCATCACAATTCCGATCCCCGGACTCGATACAATGTCGTGCTCGATGCTGCGCGTGAATGTGTATGACACACTCACTGGTGACCTGAAAGCCTCACGTGAGTACAGAGTGCCTATCATCATCCAGAAGGGCGATGTGAAGAGCACAGACCAACTGTTCACCAAGCACGGCAAGGCAGTCTGCAAGGAGTGCGACGTGCTTGTGTATAGCGGTGCTAAGCTCATAAAGAACAACAGTGGCGAAGACCGTGATACGATAGGCAACCTGACTCTCTATCCGGGTAGTACTCTCGAACTACCGTCCGGTAAGGGCGATTACCATGTCAAGTCTCTCACCTACCGTGTAGAGGGCGACAGTGTGCCTGTCACCAAACTGAATGCTGACCTGTACACCGAGACGCAACGCCTCATTGTAACGCGCCGTATAAAGAATGACCGCTACTACTTCATCTCGTTCCCGTACGATGTCAACGTCAACGAGATAACGCTCGCTAACGGCAACCAGGCAGTCAACGGCAAAGACTTCCGTCTAATGGAGTACGACGCTGAGGCACGTGCAGCTGAAGGCAGTCTGCAAGGCGCACCGGGTCACTGGAAACTCTTCACGGGTGACAAACTTGAGGCTGGTAGAGGTTACGCTATCGCGGTTAATACGAAGGCGATGAAGGAGATCCTGTTCCCGATGACACTCGATAGAAAGAACCTTACCAACGCAGAGCACACCAAAAAGACGAACACCGTGGATATCAATGAGTATGTAGGTGCTGCGCGTAACACCAACCACAACTGGAACCTCATCGCGCACCCGTACATCACGAAGTTCGAAGTTACGGCTGGTGCAACGCCCGGTACAACGAATGTGGGAGCGTTATGGGAGAATCCGAGTCGTGAAAACACCGGTTGGATTGACGACTGGAAGACCTGGGAAGAGGAAGATCCGACACAACCGACGGATACTACAACGACACAGCCGACGGATACTACCGAAACACATATTGGCGAGATTGTTGAGAGCGGAACGACCGAAGGTGGTATAGTTTGGGTTCTGTATGCAGATGGTTCGATGGAACTAACAGGTTCAGGACAGATGGGTGACTTCACAAGTCTGGATGCTGTACCATGGGCTCAACACCGTCAGTTTATAAAGGACCTCAAGATCGGTGGTGATGTGCAGAAGATAGGCAAATACGCCTTTGGTCAATGCACGAATCTGACGAATGTAATAATTGCCGCTCCGGTGACGAATCTCGCTTCGCAGGCATTCGCCGGTTGCACCGGATTGAGGACATTCCGAATCGAATACTACTCGGAGCAGCACTTTGTCAGTGCTACTACTACCACCTTTGATGGCATAACCGATCTGTCAATCATCTCGCTCTATGTACCGCAATCCATGTATAGTCGGTACAGTGCTCAGACACCATGGAGTAAGATGGCTATCTCAGCGTTTAACGATACCGGCAACGCACCACGCAGAGCGACGGAGGAGGAAGACCGTTCGACTTGGAAGGAGAGCCCTGGTGGTATATATGTCACGATACCTGTCTTTAGAGATGGTAAAGTGGAGTATGACCAGTATTGGATCAATGAGGTTACCGACATCAAGCCGTTCACGGCGGTATTCATCCAAGGTGACGGTAAAGGCGAGATGACATTCAATATGTATCCGTCAGGTGGCGGTGCTCCCAAGCGGAGGTCGCAAGCCGATCGCTGTGAGACAAGGGATCACACCGTATTCGTCGGTCTGACCATCAACGGTAATGGGCAGAAGGACAAGACCAGCCTGCGTCTGCGTCCGGATTTCAACGAGGAGTACAAGTTCAACCTTGACCTGTTGAAGTTCACGGTATTCAATACGCCACGTCCGCAGATCTACTTCAAGACGCCGAACGAGCAACTTGCTTACCGTGCAGTCAGCGACAGCCTGGCAGCCAGCACTTGGTTACCGGTAGGCGTATATTGCCGCGATGCCGGCGAATACACCTTCAGCCTGTACGACCGCTATGTATGGGATGAGGTGGAGGCCGTTTACCTGCGCGACAACGTAACCGGCGTGGAGACGAACCTGCTGATGGGTAACTACACCATCACCACCACAGGACAGATCTACACCAACACCCGCTTCGCTGTCAAGGTGCTCTTGCGCCGCAAGGTAAAGGATACACCTACGATGATCGACCACACCGAAGATCCGAACGCTCCGCGTAAACTCTTCCGCGACGGATTGCTGTACATCCTACGCGACGGCAAGGTGTATGACATGACCGGCAAGCCGGTGCAGTTTGATGATTTGTTGAACCGTTAATCAGAAAGGAGACGAACTACCATGGAAACGATTCAACAAGCAATGAAACGCACTGAGCTTGCGTTTGAGGCAGGACTGCCGAAAGAGAACAAACGCCGTAAGGTTATTGTTGTCACCCTTTGCGTACTCGTACTATGCGGCTGGGCATTGCTGGCACTATACTCCATCGTCGGAGATCGGCAGAATAGCCTGAACTTCGCCCCCGAGGTGGTGTATGCGCCGCAGACCCAGACTCCGGCTGCCGGCAGCGGACCTTCGTTCTATCAGTCACCGCGACGCGGCACGCTGATGTATAAACCAGTAGTCGGCTATCAGCCGTCAGCGGTCAGCTATACCCCGACTCCGAAAGCTGCAATGGGTAGTACATCGTTGCGTGTACACCAGACCAGTTCTGCCACCGTCCACTCTTACGGCGGTGGTGGCACCGGTGGTGGCAATACAGGCGCAATCATCCACCGCAGCAGTAACAGCGGCGTCAACTACACAGCACTCTCCTATAGCGGCGCAATCTATGTGCCCACCAAACGCAACGCTGTGACTGCCGTCGGTGCCAGCGAGGCAAGCGACTTCTCGGCTCAGAAGATGAGCGTAGTCCGCCGCCGCGCCAAGGCGGATAACGGTGAGGGTGAATACCCCGGGGTTCCTGAAGACCCTGCTCCAGACCCCGAGGAACCTACGCCGCTGGGCGATATCCCGCTCGCGATGATGGCACTCCTTGCCGCAGCCTACGCCCTGAGCGTAGCACTGCGCCGCAAAGCAGAGATAACTGAATAATCCGGAATTGTAGGACAAATATGCAAAAGTAAGATTTATGCAACTTTATTGACGATAAATTTGCAATTATCAAAAATATTTACTACCTTTGTAGGCTTTTTGCGCGCAGCTGACTGCTGACCGCTGATTGCTGACAACTGATAGCTGATAACTTAAAAAACATAGATATGCAAATCAATCATTCTGAAATCAAAGACCTCACCTCGGTCATCACGCTGACTCTTCAGCCCGCTGACTACGAGGAGGCTGTAACCAAACAAATCCGTCAAATCCGTCAGAAGGCGGATATCCCGGGCTTCCGCAAAGGTATGGTGCCCGCCGGACTGATCAAGAAGATGTACGGCAAGAGCGTTCTCGCTGACGTACTGAACAACAAGATTGCCGAAGAACTCAACAAGTACATCGAGGAGCAGAAACTCCACATCCTCGGCGATCCCCTGCCCAACGACGAACTCACCCCGACAATGGATCTCGATAACGACACCGAGTTCACTTTCGCCTTCGACATCGCTGTGCCCGAGGAGTTTGATGCCAAACTCACAGCCAAGAACAAGCTGACGGCTTACACCATCACTGTGGACGATAAGATGGTTGACAACCAAGTGAACTCCTACGCCGAGCGTTTTGGCGAGTATGTGGATGCCGACAAGGCCGAAGACGGCGACGTGCTGCGCGGTACGCTCACCGAGCAGAAGGAAGGCGGCATCGTTAAGGAGAACGCTATCCTCAATCCGCAATACATGGCGGATAAGAAGCAAGCCAAGCTTTTCAAGGGCGCCAAGGTAGGTGACATCATCACCTTCAACCCGATGAAGGCGTTCCAGAACGAGACGGAGGTTGCCTCGCTGCTCGACCTTAAGAAGGACGACGTCAAGGATCTCAACTCTGACTTCACCCTGACGCTCACCAGCATCACCCGCCACAAGGCTGCGGCTATTGACGCCGAACTCTTCGCTAAGGTATATGCCGCTGATGCACCGAAGGATGAGGCTGAGTTCCGCGCTCGCGTAAAAGCCGAGATAGAGGCGAACATGGCTGAGGATGCGAAGTACAAGTTCGGACTCGACGCCAAAGCCGCTATCCAGAAGAAAGCTGGCGAGTTTGCTCTGCCCGAGGCGTTCCTCAAGCGTTGGGTGGCTGCCACAAACAAAGATATGAAGCCCGAAGACCTCGACCGCGACTTCCCCGAGATGCTCAAGCAACTGCGTTGGCAACTTGCTAAAGACCAGCTGATGAAGGAGTACGACATCAAGGTCGAGAAAGAGGACGTTGAGGCCTATGCCCGTGAGGTAGCCCGCATGCAGTTCATGCAGTACGGCATGATGCACGTTGAGGAGCAGTACCTCAAGTCGTTTGCCGAGAACATCCTTAAGGACGAGAATCAACTCCGCGGCATCGTGGAGCGCGTGGCTGAGAACAAGATCTACGACCACCTGCGCACCGTAGCCAAGATCGAAGAGAAACAGATCTCGTACGACGACTTCGGCAAACTCATGCGCGAGAATGCTTGATCTGAGCCGATACGACCGAGTATTCCTACTCACAGACGAGCAGGTAGCCACGAGCTGCCTGCCCGTCTTCTATTCTACTATAATGCATCAGCCATACATGGCTGATCAACTAATCCTTCCCTCCGGCGAGCAATACAAGACCCTCGCCACCGTGCAGCGGATCTGGGATTTCCTCCTGGAGCACCACGCCACGCGCTCGAGCCTGCTCATCAACCTGGGCGGTGGCGTGATATGCGACATTGGAGGCTTTGCTGCAGCAACGTACATGCGCGGTATAGCGTTCATAAACATCCCCACCACGCTGCTCGCTATGGTGGACGCTGCCGCCGGTGGCAAGACCGGCTTCGATTATGGCACACCGCTCATCAAGAACAGCATCGGCCTCTTTGCTCAGCCCGTAGCCACTATCTACGAACCGGCCTTTCTTGCCACGCTGCCTCCCGAGCAACTGCTCTCCGGTTATGCCGAGATGATCAAGCACGCTGCCCTGCAAAGCCCTGAGGCACTTGCCGAGTTGCTTGACTACGATTTGCGCGACTGTTCATCGCCCGTCTTCGGCGAACTCATCAACCGCTCCGTAGCATTCAAGCAATCCATCGTCGAACAAGACCCGCATGACCACGGTCAGCGCCAGATCCTGAACTTCGGGCACACTATCGGACACGCCATCGAAGCACTGCTACTTGCAAAATGTGAAAATGGTAAATGCGAAAATGGTAAATGTTTTCATGGCTATTGCGTGATGTACGGTATCGTAGCCGAAGCCTACCTCTCGCATCATATCTGCGGATTGTCTGCCGAGGTGGTAAGCACGCTCAGCCGCTTCATGCTTGAGAACTACGGTGCAGCACCTGTCACCTGCAGTGACTACGAAGCCTTGCTCGCGCTCATGCAGCATGACAAGAAAAACAAGGAGCAAGGCACTATCGTTTGCACCTTGCTCCGTTCTGTCGGTCAGCCTCTCATCGGTCAGACCGTCACGCCCGCACAACTCCGCGAATCCCTCGAGTACCTCTGTTCATTGTAGTTGTTGATAGTTGTTGGCAGTTGTTGACTAATCAAAAAGTGCGCCATTGCTGACGCACTTAATGTTGTCGTTTTTCGACCGGTTTAATCGCTGAACTTCGCGCAGAGGAACTCGCGGTTCAGTCGTGCGATGTTAGCCAGACTTACCTGCTTCGGGCACTCGGCAGCACAAGCGCCGGTGTTCGTACAGTTACCGAATCCGAGTTCATCCATCTTAGCCACCATCGCTTTGGCACGTGCCTTGGCCTCAATCTTACCTTGCGGCAGCAATGCGAGTTGGCTTACCTTAGCCGCTACGAACAGCATAGCCGAGCCGTTCTTGCAGGCAGCAGCGCAAGCACCGCAACCGATACAGCTGGCTGCATCCATAGCTTCGTCAGCAGCAGGCTTGGGGATAGGTATAGCGTTGGCGTCAGGTACACCACCCGTATTCACGCTGATGAAGCCGCCGGCAGCCATGATCTTGTCGTACGCCTTGCGATCCACCATCAAGTCTTTGATCACAGGGAACGCGTGGCTACGCCAAGGCTCAACGGTGATCGTATCGCCGTCGTTGAACTTACGCATGTGGAGCTGGCAGGTCGTGATAGCGCTGTCGGGTCCGTGAGGATGACCGTTCACGTACATCGAGCACATACCGCAGATTCCTTCGCGGCAGTCGTGGTCGAAGGCGATAGGATCCTTGTGCTCGCTGATCAGTTGCTCGTTCAGAATGTCCATCATCTCAAGGAACGACGCACCCTGGAAGATGTGTTTGAGTTCGTAGGTCTCAAAGTAACCTTTGGCTTTCGGTCCGGCTTGACGCCAAACGCGGACGTTGATGTTGATGTAGCTATCCATCTTATATAGTATTTAGTCTTTATTCCTTATTCCTTACTCCATGTAATCTCATATCAGGCTACAAAGTTACAAAATATTTTTGACAAATGCAAATTTATTTGCAATTATTCGTCAAATATCTTCATTTTTTTGTTTATTGGATAGCATCCAAGCCTGCAGTGAGGGCAAATAAGGTTACATTCCAGTTAATCGTCACCTCGTTAGAGGCATAACTCGGCTGGTAATCCAGATAGCTTTCGTCAGCCGGTACATCCTTCGGGTATTGCACGCCATCGGTCTCTGCATCCTGACGCATCGGATTAGGTCCACCGGCAAGGAAGCCCGGGTGCGTACCCTTCGGATGACTATAGGAGAGCCGGTGATGTGGATGGCAGACAGGTTTGCTGCCAAATCCTGTAACGTAGCAGTAGCCCGTAGCGTTTTGACCTAATATATAGTTCAGGCAACGCTCGGCATTGATGCGATATTTCTCATCACCCGTCAAGCGGTAGGCGTACAGGCACTCTATACCGCGCCAGCAGCAGCCCTCGCTATTGCAACCCCAATAGAAATCCTCCTCGCGGTTGCCATATGGCGAACGGTGAACAGAATTGCTCTCTGCCTCATCGATGAATGGTTGGAGATACTCCAACAAGGCTTCCATATTGATTTTGTTTTTGGCCTCGTCTTCGGAGTGCATGAGCAAGTCGAGATACCCCAACTCGGCTACATTGCCCCAGACGGAAGGGGTGTATTGACCGTTGGCCTCTGCAATAGCTTTGGCATGTTCCGTAGCGGTCACTTTGTATGCTTCTTCTCCGGTAAGGATAGCCAGTTCGATAGCAGCCCAGTAGAACTCGTCATGGACATCAAAATCATCGTACGCTCCGGTAGTGATCTCCGGTTTGAACTGCTGATTCATCTTCGGCTGGTCATAATATACCTCGGGGTGCTCTTCTGCCCATTGGTACGCGCGTTTGGCGGCTTCGGTAGCTTCCGCTACAAAGCCGGGGTAGGTAGCCTCGAATGGAGCATAGACGCGTGCCGCGAGAGCCATGGTAGCAGCGAAGTCCAGAGCTGCGGCGGTGGTCTTCAGTACCACGTAACGGGTCTTCTGGCACTCATCCGGACGAATGAATCCCTCGAAGTTCGCTTCGGTGAGTTTGTGATACACGCCGCCGTCGGTATCTTGCATCGTCAGCATCCAGCGGATATTGTACATCGCTTCGGCGAGCATATCCGGCACAGGCTGCTCCGACTCCGGAATGTTCAGACTCATCGTCTTGTAGTAATCCGGATTGAGTTCGTACGCCATCAGCCACACACCCATAGTAAAACCGCTGTTGACGATGTACTTGTTGTAGTCGCCGGCATCGTACCAGCCGCCCGGAGACGAGATAACCGTGCCTTCCGGGCGCTCGGCAGTTGCTGCCGAAGCATGTACGAGTACCTGGTCATCGGGGTGACCGGCTTTGCGCTCATAACCTTCGGCGTACGGCTCAACGATATCCATCGAAGCACGCTGGTAGTAAAATGCACGCAGTGCCTTACGCGTCAGTTCGCGGTAGGGATGCTCGGCAATCGTAAATTGACAATTGGACGATTGACCATCGACGCAGAGAGTGTATTCGCCTTCTGTGGTGAGGTCAGAGAAATCGACAATACAACAGGGCTTTCCGGAAACGGGATTGAGCATCGTTTCGGATGCTTCTCCCTGCCAAACAGTGTCGCCTTCGGCTGAAACAATATCGACTTTCCATCGACTCTCCCCCGACTTTCCCCCGACTATGGTGCACGTTTTTTCCTGTAAAGAACGAAAACCGACTTGATTGAGGCGGATCTCAGGATTTGATGCAGAGTGCTTGCACCCTACAAACAGGGCGCAAGCACTGAATAGTACTATTTGAAATCGTTTCATGTTCACATTTTGATTTCTGATTACTGATAACTGATAGCCAATCGCTGATCACTTCTTCAGCGGGAACTTGTAAGCCAAAAATGCCATGATAGCCGCAATGGCTGCAGGGAATAATGAGAACAGTGCCCAGATCATCGTGCGTACAGACTGCTCGTCGGTAATCATGACAATCGTTTCGCCGGTCAGCATGTCTTGATGCGAAACCAAACCTGCATAACCGAGGAGTAGGGCAGTCAGACTGCCGGAGATAGCTCCGCCGAACTTCTGCGCCATCGTTCCTGACGAGAAGATCAGACCTGTCGAACTTGTTCCGTTCTTCTCGGTTGCATAGTCAGCCACATCCGCGTACATCGACCAGATAAGCGGCGAGTAGAACCCTACGCCTATCGAGGTAAGGATCGATACTGCTAACATCAGCCACAGACACGACGGATCCATCGGGATGAAGAAGTACATCGCCGAGAACACGGCGCAGATGACCGATGCCCAGACGAACGCCATGCGTTTTGATCCCATCTTACGTGTGTAAGCAGGGCTCAATGCGCCGAAGATCATACAGGTCACCTCGCTGAATGCCATGAATGCCGTGTAGTTGATGATGAATTTGCCGATTGTTACATCGCCGCCAAGGCAGTAGGTGATCATATAACCGGCTACCGCATAGCGGAATCCGTTGAAGAAGTTCGAACTGAACGCCACGAGCGTCATATATACCCAAGGCTTGTTGCGGAACAGATCCGCAAACTGCTTGAACTCGAACTTTTCTGCGCGAATAGGCTCATGCCTCTCTTTGGTGAGCAAACCGCACGCCATAGTCATCAATGCTGCCACCAGACCGAACCCTGCACCCAGCACGGCGTACTGATGTTGCTCCGTGCCGCCGATGAGTTTCTGTAAGTGGGGGAATGCGAACAGCGTCACAAACCCCATGGCATACGCACCGACCATACGGAAAGCGGAGAACTGGTTCTTCTCGTTGTCATCGGTCGTCATCACGCCCAGCAGCGAACCGTAGGGCACATTGACCATCGTATAGCACGCCATCATCAGCAGATAGAAACTGTATGCCCATATTCGTTTGCCTACAGGACCAAGATCCGGCGTAAACAGCAGCAAGGCGAAGATCAGTCCGAATGGTATCGAACCGAAGATCAGCCACGGGCGGTACGTCCCCCAGCGCGACTGTGTACGGTCGGCTATACTACCCATCAGCGGGTCAGTCACCACATCGAACAATCGCGCCAGCAGCATCAATGCCGCTGCATCGGCAAACGTCAGACCAAACACGTTCGTAAAGAACAACGGGAAGGCTACGGACATAATCTTCCAGGTAATGCCGCCACTGGCGGCATCACCCAGAGCATAACCTATTTTTTCGCGTAATGGAGCCATTATTTATACGTGATTTGAATGATTTCTAATCCAAAGCCGGTTACAAGGATTCCGTTCTTATCATCCGCCTCGGCTTTTGCTTTACTTGCGCTATCATAGATGAAACTATACGGACTCGGTTTTCCATCCATACCATCCACCTGTGGTAGTATATCATCACTCCAATCCGGAGCTACCACGACACGCAATGAATGATAATCAGCAGCAGGCACGTTGTAGTATACAAAGATCTTAGCGCCAGCCGGAACCGAAGCCATTTTGCTTTTCTCCACATGGACATTGGCATCTCCCCAGTTAATCACACAACTGCCTTCCCAAATGGTAGTCTCGCCTGCAGCGCTGGAACGCACTACCACTTCGGTCACCTTACCGGACGAAGTGTAGAATAAGACTGCAGAACCGTCAGCATTCTGCATTGTCATATTGAACTCACCTTGCGGCAGATTCGGTCCGACCAGCGTAACGGAAGTGGTCGTAGCAACTAATTCCGTAATGACAAGGTCTCCAATCTTGATAGAAGCTACGTTTTGCAGGTTAGCACCGCTAATAACCCACTCCTCACCGGCAGAGAATGAGGTAAAACCACTTAATGCCACTGGAGAACTTAGCACTGTAAGCTTGTCCGAACCGAAGATGACCTCTTCGCTGTTGCGCAGACAGATATAATACGTACCATCTTCAATTTCCGGGAGAGTAACCTGAGCCTTGCTTGACTCAACATTCGTAAGCACAACGCCACAAACAGTGTCTTTACCATAGAAATCCTTTGCGAGGAAAACTTTCTCAACTTGGTCAAGATTTTTTCCTTCTATGGTCATGGGTACACCCGGCGCCAGAATGCGAGTAGAGACATATGGATCTGTGGCAGCGGGTGAAACAGCGAGCACTCCGGAACGAGAGGTCTTTTTGCCTTCGGTAGTCACCGCCTCAATCTTGAGCGCATAGGTACCAGTGGGGAAACACTTCTCAATTTTATTTCCTGTATGTACCAGCACGTCATCCAAATACCAGTTGACGGTAGTATATGCCGAAGGAATAACTACAACGGAGTCCACATAGGGATCAGGATTCGTTGTTGAGGCGTAGATTTGCCCCGTTTCGGTTTCGTATGGAATAAGAATCAGCGGATCGTCACCGGGCGACTGAGTATCATAGGGTGACTGTTTCTCACACCCTGTGAGCGCGAAAGTAGCCGTCAGTGCGGCAATGAGCCAAAATTTATAAGTTTTCATTTTCTTTCAACATTAAAATTCAACGTTATTTTACATCCCACCAGACGCGTGCATGCCAATTATAGCCGCCTGCTACTCGTGACTTGGCTTCTTCGTACTCCGTACCGTTGTATGTCTCTTCCTTCAGCGGATAGCACAAGCGTACCGGAGTCGCTGTATTTCCATCCATTACTCGGTCAGACGCAGGAACAGCCAATGTGGGAGCGTCGGCTCTGCGCTGGTTTGCCCAAGCCTCAGCAGGGTTGTGGAAATGCAGAATCCATGCTTGCGTATTGATCTGGCTCAGCTGTTGAGCAGTCCCGGCGCTGAAAGCAATACCCGGTTGAGCAATATATGCAGCATAATCGGCATCCAAAATCTGGTCGTAGTCATAATTGGTCGTGAGGAAATCCATTGCGGCACGAATACCTGTCTCGTACATGGTTTTGGCATTGTCAGCAGTCCATCCCATAACGGCAGCTTCAGCACGCAGGAAACATACTTCTGCATAGGTCATCAGCACACCGGGATTATCGGAACGAAGTAAGTTGGCTGCCAACTTAGGTCTCATCCAACGGGGATTTTTTTCAGGAACATAGTCTGTGTGCAAAGCTTTTATTTCCGCCAATTGAGCCAGCAAGGGGCTACCGGCAATGTTAGCTTGACCGTATTCAGGCCATGGGTCATACGAGAAGTCGCCTGCTTTCACCGGACTGATTACTCCTTTTGCTTCGTTAGCTATTTGCGTTGCAACGATAGAATCAGTTATATCGATGCGGCCTTCTCCCGTGGAGATGGACATATAATCGTCGATGTAGAACCGGCACAACAAAGTAGTACGTGGATCATTGTTGTCATACAGTTGCTTCCAGAAAGTTTCGCAGATGTATGTCGGGTTGTTGGCGGGGTCGTTCCCGTAGAAATACTTTGCAAGTGCATTGCCACGGAAATCTTTGTACGACTCTTGACCAAAACTATAACTGATTTTCTCATGTTTCACGCAAGCATCATCAGCAGAACTGCTCATTACTCCTGCGCTGAGTGCGTCAATAAACTCATTTTTTGCCAATTGGGCAATTTCTGAACCCGGGTCTTTGTCATAGATGCCGGATAGACGCATTGCATAACGCAAACGCAGTGAATTGGCAAAGGATTTCCATAGATCGATATTTCCATTGAACATCGGGTCGCTATCAATCGGTTTGGCTTGTTTGTCAAAGAGTGCCACAGCTGCTTTAAGATCAGCAAAGAAAGACTTGTAAATATCTTCTTGCTTGTCATATTTAGGTTGTGTGATGCCCTCTAAATGATTCAATCCTGCTTCCGAATAAGGAATATCGCCGTAGAAATCCGTAAGCAGCGAACCCACATAGACGCGGAAAATACTCAGTGCTGCATATAGATTGACTTGCGTCGAATCGCCTTTGACATTAGCTATGCCGTCCGTAAGGTTGCGGAATGCACCTGTATATAGATTATTCCACGGTCTGGACATTTCATTGTCATCTACGCGATGCATACCTCCGTAATAGGTGGTGTTCCAACAACCCATTAAGTGTTGAGTGAATGCGTATGTATAAAGACGATGTACATCAACATAGGTCATATCACCGAAGATTTGCTTCTCGGCGAATGCCAGTTGGAATGAAGGGTTCATTGTTTCCGCCTTCGTCTTGTCAATATTGATTTCCTCGTAAATCTTGTCGGAGCAAGAAACGAGTACAGCTGCAATAGCAAGCAAGATAAAAAGTTTCTTTTTCTTAGCCACAAGGGCACGATTAATTACATTTTTCATAATCGTACTGATTTACAAGGGTTAGAATTTAATATTGAAGTTCAGACCATAGCTGCGACGGCTCGGCAGTGAACCGTACTCCAGACCAAGACCGGACGTGTTATACTGTGCATCGGGATCGATATCCTTGATATTCTTCCAGATGATGAACGGGTTGCGGGCAACGAAGCTGATACCTACGTGCTTCACTATACCTTTCTTGTCCAGCCATTCTCTCGGGAAATCGAGTGTGAGTACCAACTCACGGCACTTGATATACGAGTTGTCATAGATAAACATCTCCGGCGAGTTGCGCGATACCTCACGCCAATAGTCTTCAGGATTGATGTAGATATTGTTCGGTGTTCCGTCTTCAAACACACCATCAACGAGGTAGCCTCCGACCTTGTCGCCTCCTACTTGCCGCCAAACGTTAATATCCGTAATGCCGGCAGCCTTACGTGCTTCTTCAGAAGCGTACCACTCGGCACGACCTTCCAAGGTAGCCATTGCCTTACCGGTCTCATATGCCGAGCGCTCGGACATCGAGAAGATATCTGCGCCTACCTTCACATCGAACAGGGCGGTAAGGGATAACATACGCCAACGTAGCGTAGTACTCAGACCACCGGTCCAATCCCACTGGGCATTGCCGAGTACTTTGTTTTCTGTTGTGAACTTCGGCAGACCGGTAGCAGCATCCACAATGACTTGTCCTTTGTCATTGCGCAGCAACGCCGGTCCGCAGATGGCACCGTAGTTCTCACCTTCACGGGCAGCTACATACACGTTACACCACGTAGCTTTCGCCAGTTCCAACTCGGTCGTACCCTCCGTCAGTTTAAGCACTTTGTTGTTGTTCTTCGACCAGTTGAGGTTCAAATCCCAACTGAAGTCCTTCGTTTGCACAAGACGTGCACCGAACGTTACCTCAAAACCTTGGTTCAGAATCGCACCGGCATTGATCAGGCGGTAGTCATAACCGCTGGCAGGCGTTGTCGCCATCGCAATAATCTGATCGCGCGATATCTGATGATAGAACGTGAAGTCGAGGCTGATGCGATGATTGAGCCATTTGGTTTCAAAACCGGTTTCCCATGAGCGGGTACGCGTCGGCTTAAGGTCGGGGTTGGGTACCAAATTGCCATACACGGAGCCAATAGTATAACCTGTAGTTCCGAATTGCGACTTCGTATAACGAAGTGCCAACTGATACGGGTCGGTATCACTACCCACCTCTGCCCAACTCAAACGCAACTTACCATAAGGCAGCACTTTGCGGTTGCTGGTTATCAGTTCGGAGAACACCCACGAACCGCTGACAGACGGATATACGTATAAGTTCTTTCCGCTGGCGAGAGTTGAGGATTTGTCACCACGAACGGTAGCGTCCAAGTAGAGCATGTGACGCCAGCCGAGGTTAGCTGAACCGAATACAGACACGATACGTTTGTTGTAGGTGGATTCTTCAACTGATTGATCCTGAAAACTGGAGATTGCTACAGTCTCACGAATACCCATGTCGCTACCGGTATTGACAACGGTCTTGTTCTTAACGTCATATACGTTGGCACCTACCGTAGCCGTGAAGTCAAAGTCACCCCAGCTGTCAGTATAGATACCGAGGAACTCGGCATTGATCATACGATTGTTCCAATAGGAGTTCTGTAATCTACCCGCCTCATAACCCGGAGTCGTCGGATACTTGAAGTCCGAGAACTCAAAGCGGTTCAATTCCGCACCTATCGTCGCCTGAATCTTCAATTGCGGAATAATGTTATACACGATCTTTCCGTTCATACGGAGCAGATCCTTGTACGACTGATTTCTGTTCTTGTATATATCCCAGTACGGGTTGACATTGTACGGATCCATACCGTTCCAGTTCTGGTATTCGCCGTTCTCATCCTGATAGTTCTTCAGCCAAGCCTGATCATAGGTGGTGGAGAGCGTCATCAGGTTCTTACCTACGTTCGATTTGTCATCACCCAGTGCCGGACGGTTCTTCACATCCTCGTGCGTGAAATTGACATTGAAATCCAAATCCACCGGACCCAATGAGGTGTTGGCGCGCAGGCTCAGCACGTTACGGCTCATGTTTGAGTTCGGCAATATATCCTTGTTACGCATATCTGAATATGCGAAGCGGATACCTGTCTTGCCGGTGTTCATCGATACCACAGCCGTGTTCGTAGCCGTTATACCTAAATCAAAGAAGTTCGCGGTGTTGTTAGGGATAATCATAAAAGGACGCTCCACGCCGTCGAAATAACGGAGTGAAATACCTCCGTCTGCCTTCGGTCCCCAAGACATATTCGTGTTGCTGACTGCATCGTAAGCATACATGCCGTTTGAACCCATACCATACACTTGCTGTACGTTGTCCCATTTACTGAGTTGGGAGTCGAATGTGAGCGTTCCGTTGTACTCTACGCCCCATTTGGCGTCACCGGTATTGGCTTTCTTCGTGGTGATCAGTATCACACCGTGGCTGGCGCGGCTACCGTACAAGGCTGCGGCTGCCGGACCTTTCAGCACGGACATTGACTCGATGTCATCGGGGTTCACTGACGACAATCCGTTACCCAGATCATAACCACCGGCTGTTCCGGCCTCACCGTAATTGGTGTTGTCCATCGGCACACCGTCAATCACGTACAACGGCTGGTTATCACCGGTGATCTCCGTCGCACCACGCAGCACGACGCGGGTCGAACCCGATGCTCCACCGGCTGTCTCTTGTACAACCAGACCGGCTACACGACCTGCCATCGATGTTGCGGCATTAGGGTTACCGGCTTTCGTCAGGTCTTCGCCTTTCATCTCGCCAACCTCGTAACCCAGAGCTTTCTTGTCGCGCTTGATACCCATAGCGGTTACCACTACCTCCGAGAGCACCTCTGTGTCCTCGTGCATCGTTACGTTGATGAGGTTGCCCTCTACCGTGAACGATTGTGCACTGTAGCCCATATACGAGAACTCCAGCACCTCGCCCGGCTCCGCTTCGATGCTGTAGTTGCCATCGAAGTCGGTGATTGTACCGCGCGTCGTTCCTTTGACGAGTACGCTCGCGCCGATCAGCGGACCGTCAGCGTCTTCTACCGTACCCGTCACAATGTTCTGTGCAAATGTCATGCTCATCGACCCCATAACGAAGGCAATAAGGCACAACAGATGTCTGAAACAGATTTTCATGATACACTAATTTTAATTATACAATATTATCTTTTGTCTTTTGTCTTTGAGCAAAGCGGTCTTTTGTCTTTTGTCTATTTCCTACTCGACACCGGAGCGCTGTCATATATCGACGTCAGCGTGTAGCTGGGGTCGTTGTTCTCCCAGCTGTCCACCATTGCGCGCACAGCCTGCTCACCGCTGCCTATGTATTTCCCTGTAGCATGATCGATCACGCCAAAGCCGTCGTTACCCGCCTTCGAGTTGCCATTATCCCAATACAATGCCGGAATGCGGCGTTCACGCATCGCTTTGCATATATAGCGGAAGTAGTACAGACGGAACGGTTCGTCATCTTTGCTCGTCCGACGCACGGCACCGAACTCGCCGAAATACACAGGTATACCTCTGCGCACATACATGTTGAACAAGCGGTTAAGCATATTCACGTAAGCCTCTTCGCCCACACCCTGCACTACATCTACGCCCGTATGTCCCCATTCTTGCACGGCTGCCGAACCTGCAAAATCCCACGGGTCATAACTGTGCACAGCCACCATCAGACGGTCTGGTACATTGTCCGTCGGCAACACAAGATTCTCTACGGTCAGCTCGGGGTTGCATACATACCCCGGCACGCCTATATAACGCGTCTCGTTCTTGCCGCCGGCTGCACGGATAGCATCCACACACACCTGATTCCACTCGTTGAGCACTTTGTACTGCTTGCCGCCGTCCGTGCGGTTAGCGCCGCCGCCCCAGCCGCCGTCCTGGATCTCGTTCAGTGTCTCGAACACCAGCCACTCGCCGTCGTTGGCAAAACGCTTGCCGATCTGTAGCCAAACCATCGTCAGCTCCTGTTTGATGAGCATATTCCGCTCCTCGTCAGCAACGGCTGCCGGCAGGTCAATCCAGTGAGCGCCCTTACTCGGGGTGTCTGATGCACCAAAACCGTCGTGGTGGATATTGATGATCACAATCAGTCCGGCTTTGTGTGCCATGTGAACGAGTTCGTCCACGCGATCCATCCAGCCTTTCTCAATCGTATACGTCGGCGCATTGCCGATATGTCCCATCCAGGTCACAGGGATACGAACGGACTTAAAGCCTGCTTTAGCCAAACCGTTGAAGGTCTGCTGGGTAGCGGCTTTGTTGCCCCAACCGGTTTCGTACGAACAACCGTCGTAGTGAGCATCCATCTGGTTACCTAAGTTCCAGCCGATACCCATCGACATGGCAAACTGAACAGCTTCATTGTCCATCGGACGCTGTTTTTTCTCCTGAGCGTTGCATGCAGTACATACCACAAGCATAGCAACAAGTAATGCTGATAATTTTTTCATGGCATTTATTTTGTTTACAGTTCTATTTCGTATTCATGTCTTCCCGGCTTATACGGCAGCACTGTCGCTTTCTCTGCACGCTGCTTGCCGTTCGGGTTCTTGATCGTAATCACGTACTCTGCATCGCGCCACTTACGCGTTACCTTGTACTCTTTCAGATCGCTCGGGATGCACGGATCAACCTTCAGCCCTTCGTACGTCGGATGGATTCCCAAGATATACTGACTGATTGTCAGCCAGTTCCAAGCTGCCGTACCGGTCAACCAGCTGTTCTTGCCCTCACCGGGCTTGGCGGCTTCCTTACCCGCCACCATCTGGCAATATACGTACGGTTCCACCTTGTGCAGGTCTTGATCCTTGATCCACGCCGGAGCAATCTTCTTGTACAGCGTCCAAGCGTCGTTGCCTCTGCCTGCCAACACCTGTGCGATGATTACCCACGGGTTGTTGTGGCAGAATATACCGCCGTTCTCCTTGTAACCGGCGGGGTAGGTACTCTGCTCGCCGAGCTCCACATGATAGGTCGTATAAGCAGGCCAGTTCAGCACCATGCCGTGCTCGCTGTCAAGCAGCTCAGCCGAGCTGTCCAACGCTTTCTCCGGCAATCCTGACTCTGCACCGATACGTGCCATAGCGCACCAGCCCTGGCTCTCGATGAAGATCTTGCCTTCCTCGTTCTCGTTCGAACCGACTTTGTTTCCAAAGTAGTCATAAGCACGCAGATACCATGCTCCGTCCCAACCAAACTGCTCCACTGCCTTGCACATCTTCTCTATCTCAGCATCCGCACGTTTCGCCTCGTCGCTTAGTCCGCGCACTTGGCAAAGCTCAACGTATTGACGTCCGCAGAACACAAACAATCCGGCGATCATCAGACTCTCAGCCTTGCTGCCTTCGTTCTTGTTGCCTGTGGTCTGGAACGACTCGTTCGGGTCGTTGCTAAAGCAGTTCAGGTTCAAGCAGTCGTTCCAGTCGGCACGACCGATCAGCGGCAGCCCGTGAGGACCAAGATTCTCCACCACGTGGTTGAAACTGATACGTAGGTGCTCCAGCATACTCACTTCGCTACCCGGCTGGTTGTCCCAAGGAACCATCTCGTCCAATATGCTGTAGTCGCCGGTCTCGCGGATATATGCCGTCGTACCGAAGACCAACCACATCGGGTCGTCATTGAACCCGCCGCCTATATCGTTGTTTCCGCGTTTGGTCAGCGGCTGGTACTGGTGGTAGCAACCGCCGTCGGGGAACTGCGTCGAAGCGATATCGATGATCCTCTGACGTGCTCGCGAAGGTATCTGATGAACGAATCCCACCAAGTCTTGGTTCGAATCTCTGAATCCCATACCGCGTCCTACACCGCTCTCAAAGAACGATGCCGAACGGCTCATGCAGAACGTGATCATGCACTGGTATTGGTTCCAGATGTTCACCATCCGGTTCAATCGCTCGTCGCTGCTCTCTACGTGGTACTTGCTCAGCAGCTCGTCCCACAGTGCGCACAACTCTGTAAACGCCTCATCCACTGCCTCAACCGTCGCAAAACGCTCTATCACCTCATGTGCGCGCGCCTTGTTGATAATGTGATGGTCCTTCTCACCGAGTGAGGTTAGAAGGGTTGTGCTCTCGCGGTTAAGTCCGCGAGCATCAAACTTCTCCTCTTGCTCATTCTCCTCGTAGCCCAGCACGAACACAAAGTCCCGGCTCTCGCCTGCCTTCAGTTCCACTTCGATATAGTGGCTCGCAATCGGACTCCAGCCGTGTGCCAAACTGTCTGTTGCTTTCCCGTCCAACACAGCCTGCGACTCGCTCAGCTCGTTGTACAATCCCACAAACGACTCGCGGTCGGTATCATAGCCATTCACCGCGCAGTTCACGCTGTAATAGGCATAGTGATTCCTACGCTCCTTGTATTCTGTCTTGTGGTATAGAGCCGTCCAACCTTTCACCCTTTCATCCTTTAACCCTTTCACCCTTTCAACTTCTACTTCGCCGGTCGACAGATTCCTCTGGAAGTTCTCGCCATCCGTTGCAGCGTTCCACAAGCACCACTCGGCGTAACTGAACAGTTTCAGCGTCTTTGTCTCGTCCGACAGGTTCGTCAATGTCAGTCGCTGAATCTCAGCCTTCACGCCCAGCGGCACGAAGAACAGCACGCTCGCGCGTACATTATTTTTTACGCCCGTGATACGCGTATAGTTCAGTCCATGACGGCACTCGTAGCTATCCAGCTGCGTCTTGCAAGGCTTCCATCCGGGATTCCAGACCGTATCGCCATCTTTGACGTAGAAATAGCGGCCGGCAGAGTCCATCGGCACGCTGTTGTAGCGATACCGTGTAATGCGGCGGAACTTCGCATCTTTGTAGAAGTTATAACCTCCTCCGGTATTACTGATCAGTCCGAAGAAATCCTCATTGCCGAGGTAGTTAATCCAAGGGAACGGTGTTTTAGGGTTGGTGATGACATACTCACGTTTGGCGTCATCAAAGTGTCCATATTCTGTGTTCATGATAGGTGTGTTTTTTTCGTTTTGGGGTGATCGGTCAGTCTGTGCGAACCGATTACCGAACGCGACTGCAAAGGTAGTACTATTTTTTGACATGCACAAATACTTTTCCGACCGTTTTTAAGCATATTTTGCAAAATAGTAGAAAAAATATTTGCATAAGTCATTTTTTTTCAGTAATTTTGTGCTGTAAAGCATAAAATCCCGCATACCATGAAAGAGTCATTCACTGAGATCCCCCGACTTGAACCCTTAGATGTCTTTTATGTCGGCGAACGCATCAAGACGTTCTTCGAGTACCCTGCGCATTGTCACGAAGTGTATGAACTGAACTTCGTGGAGAACGCAGCGGGTGCTGTGCGTACCATCGGTGACAGTCGCGAGACGATAGGCAATCTTGACCTCGTGCTCATCACGGGCAGCAAACTCGTGCATGTGTGGAACCAGGGTGACTGTCCTGAGCGGGAGATACATGAGATAACCATCCATATTGATCCGGATACGTTCCACGGTCCGCTGATTGACAAGCGCGCCTTTGCGTCCATTCGCCGCATGCTCGAACGTGCACAGCGCGGGTTGGCGTTCCCCGAAGCAGCGATACAGATCATCCGCGAGGATATCATCAACCTGGCGCAGAGTACGGACAGTTTTGCTTCGCTCATCCGGCTGCTGAATCTCCTGTATCGTCTGTCGCTGGTGGCGGATGCACGCGAACTTTCCTCCTCGGCATTCGTCAATGCCGAGGAGAGCAACGAAGACGAGCGCGTGTGCAAAACCAAGGAGTATATAGCTACAAACTATATGCGCGACGTCAGCCTGCAAGAGTTGGCGGACATCGCGCACATGAATGTGGATTCGTTCTCACGGTTCTTCCGTAACCGCACCGGTCGCACACCTAACCGTTATCTTATCGATTATCGCCTGGGTATAGCGGCGCGACTGCTGCTTACCACCCAGCGCTCCGTGTCGGAGATAGGGTACTCCTGCGGGTTCAACACCCTCAGTCATTTCAACCGTCTGTTCCGCGAATCAAAGGGCTGCACGCCGTCGGAGTTCAGGGAGCGGTTCTGATTTCCGTTGCCTATGCCAATGCTTGGCTAACCAGAAATCCGACAACAAAGAGCGCCAGCAGTATAGCTAAACTCCACAATATACTCAGCAGCAACCGCCAGAATGTTCCCCAATAGCCGTAACCGAACAACTGTTTGTAGGCGGCATACGTATAGATGTATGGCAGAACCATCGCCAGTATGCCCGTGCCGGCAAACACCGACGACAGGATAAACGACAATATGGCTATATAGACCTGCAGGAAGAATCCCTCCGGGATAGTGTGGTGCGGGTATCGCGGGGCGTTGCGGAACAGAACCCACGTCGGCAGAATGAACATGCAGCCGAACAGCAGCAGACCTATGTTCTCATGGTTATCCAGCCAGTTGACAGTCAGGTCGATATACAACGAGCCTATCTCCGGGGATCCCTTTGCCGGCACGGGGAAGAAATATTGCACCACTGCCACCACTGCCGCCAATATAAACAGCAATTTCACCGGCGGGTAACTCACCTGCCGCTTGCCGCTTATGTAGTCGCGCACCAGATACCCGGGACGCCATAGCAGCTGCCACAAGGTATAGATGGCGGAGCGCGATTCGATACCCCACAACTGACCTATACCCTGCCACAGCGCCAGCCAACTGATCCGACCGTGACGGGCGGATTGCGAGCATACGGGGCAGTAATTGCCCGTATAGGTATGCCCGCAGTTGTTGCATACATGCTCACTCTCGTCCATCCTGTACCGTACAGGATGCTCCTGCCACGACCTGAACGACTGCCATTTGTCCCGAATGAGCTGTCCTAATTTTACCATGAATGCGCGCATGCTATCGGTGTTATGGTATTCACAAACTCTCTGTCAGTATCTGCTTGATGTCTTCCGGCTTGAGATCCAGGTATCCGGCAGGGAAAATAACGGTCGTCGAAACGATATCGTCAATCATCTCGGGCGTAGCGCCTATCTCTGTGATGGTGAGCGGCAGACCAATCTCCATCATCCACTCCTTCAATGCTTCCAACCCTTCCTCGGCGGTGTTGACGCCCCATACGTTACGCGCAAAACGCTCGAACTTAGCTCTGCCATGCTGCATGGCGCGACGGTAATACGCCATCGAGCAAGCCGCGAGGCAGTAGCCGTGCGGCGCGTGCGTCCACGCACCCAGCGAGTGACCGATCATGTGCACCATCCAGTCTTCTGACTTGCCGCACTTGATGAGCGTGTTCAGCGCCCAGGTCGCCGTCCACATGATGTTGCTGCGTGCCTCGTAGTCCTGTGGGTCTTTCACCGCCGCACGAGCAGCAACGATCAGTCCGCGCATCAAGCCTTCGGAGATGTAGTCGCTCGTGTTGTCGTCGAAGTCGGAGAAGTACTGCTCGAATATATGGTTCATGATGTCGTATATGCCCGCCTTCATCTGCTCAAGGGGTACGGTCATCGTGTAACGCGGATTCAAGATGGAGAACTTAGGCATCAGCCGGCTGTCAAACACGTGCCCGGTCTTGAAGTTCTTCTCCGCGTCGGTGATCACACACCCGCCGTTCATCTCACTGCCGGTGCCCGCCATCGTGAGGATACAGCCTACAGGCAGAATCTTCTGCGCCGGCTGAGGCTGGTGCCCCTCCAGCCAGAACTCCTGCCAGTAGTCGCCGTCAAAGAAGACTGACGCCGCCACGCCCTTCGAGTAGTCGCATACGCTCCCGCCGCCAAGTGCCAGGATCCAGTCAACATTGTTCTCACGCGCGATGCGTACACCCTCGTGGAGCTTCTCCAGCGTCGGGTTGCTCATCACACCGGGGTTCTCAATAATCGTCTTGCCGCCTTCCTTGAGGATGGCAACCACCTCGTCATAGATACCGTTGCGCTTGACGCTACCGCTGCCGTAGTTGAGCAGCACGCGCTCGCCGTAGTTATGTAACTCGTCCTTGAGATACTTCAGGGACTCTTCGCCGAAATACAGTTTCGTCGGGTTGTGGTACGTAAAATTGCCTTGCATAATGATGTGTCTTTTTGTTAGTTCACTGATTTGTGGCTTAACACCATACGGATGAATTTTTGGTGCAAAGATACAACATTTTTTTCATATATGCAAATCATTGCACAAAAAAATGCTCCGAAGAGCATTTTTTTATAAATTTACGCCTTGCGTGGTCTGAGCGATCGGAAGGCGATATATCCGGCTGCAAGGAGCAACATCAACCACCAAGGTATATCTCCTACAGGTGTCTGATCAGGAACGACACCGATCGGGTCGTCTTCATCATTCCAATCCCATGGAGACGACGTTCTCCGGGGTCCGTTATTTCTCGACATCAGACCACCCGGGTCGGTATCGCCTGACGCGTTGATATAGGCCGAAGTCGTACGGAATCGGTATGTCGGTGCCGATGCATTTAGCTCATATGTAGATTGATACGTCGATTGGTACGTCGATTGATACCCCCATGACTTGGACTGCGCATTCTGGTTGTATCCGTACGCGAAGGCTGCCGTGTGACACCAGCCACACAGTAGCATCATCGCCATTACCCATCGTATCATTCTATCTCTCATCATCGCTTAGCGTAATTTTTGACCAAAGATCGTATATACATGTCCCTCGCGCAGTATCAGCACATGTCCGTCTTTGAGCAGTTTCGTTGTCTGTATATCGTTCGTCTCCATATTCTTTGTCGCGGTTGCGATCTGGTCGCCACCTCCCGGATTATTGGGGTCGTACCCTCGCCTGCGGATGAAATAACGTACCTCGTGGCTTATCTCCGGGGTTTCTATCTCCAGACAGATACCATCCATTATCAATCGTTCGCTGCCGGTCAGGGCATCGTAGAGCACCAGTTCGCCGTCGATGTTATTGACACCCGTAAACCACAGATAAGAGTCGGGCTCAAACGGCAGTTTGCTGTTATAGAAGGAGATTGGCACATTCACAATCTCGTGGCGCAGGTCAATACTCAGACCGCTGGTACCCTCTACTGCGTAGATGTTAAATGGCGTAGCCGGTGTAGTGTTCTTGGTGTAGTTGTCGATATTGATGGTGGTAAGCATCGCATCCTCGCCGCGCAGAATCTCATCGCTGAATCCCTGTCCGAGCAGCAGCCGTGAGGTGCAGCGCGATGATGCGGGGTTGACAGCCGTGACGGTCATGATACCTTTATTTATTACCGCGCCCGCGGGTACGCGCTTAGGCGTAGGCGAAGGTAGCGGACGAACAATATCGTCAACATTCGTAACAATACGGTTGGTATTGAGCGTCACTTCCAATGATGTAGCCGCGGCACCTTTCTTCTTGAGTACGATGGCTTGCATAGGCGGCAGATAGCGGGACAAAGAGGTGATCTGATTGGGCTCAGTAAGACTTTCCCCGGTAATCGTAGTATATTCGCCGTTGGTATTCATATATCCGATCTCTGCATCGAGGAGCGTACTGTTGTCGGCAATGAAGCCCCAGATGTCGATATATCCCATGGTCGGGTTACCGAATACGAAGGATGGTGCGGCCGTACCGTTGGTGAGGGTGTAACTCTTGCCGGTAGCCGCTTTGCCCGGATAGAATGCCAGTTTGCCTACCTTGTCTGCGCTGCCGGCACTCTCCGCACGCTTGGCGCGCAGACCGGACTCGTAGAGGTCGAGCACTTTGTCACCGGATTTGGTGTAATAATAGTAGATATCGTCTTTCTTGGGCAGACGTACTACGGCATTTTCCCCGGAATGGGTGCGGGAATATACAGCCCAGCCTTGTGCGGGTTTGAGTGCAAGCGACAGGGCGTTGGTCACCTTCGACCACGTAGCCGCTGCTGTAGTCATCATATCGACGGTTGCTGTATTCGTCTGATGGGGCACATCGCTGCTGTAGAGCGAGAGCCAGAAGGCTCCGTTACCCGTCGTATTGCTACGCCCGGCTGCATCAAACGGTCCAGCTTCCCATGTCGGAGTCTCCCATGTCAGATCGGCATTTGCCATGAATATATCTCCGCTGAGCAAGCCTTCCACAGGTGTGGAACGCAGTGCCCACTTGTCATAAGGAGTAGTCATATCGGCAATCACGCTGTCGTACTCCAAGCGCTGCTGCTGACTCATCGCGGCACCCGGCAAGAAACGGATCGCCCGGCAGGTGTTATACTGGAATCCTACTTTCTGGATAGAATCTTCACGCGGGATGCTCGTCGGCAATTTCGGATAGGGTTTGCCGTCCGTCATCGGAGGTATGAGCACATATACGGACTGCAGCGGTGCAAAGCGTGCGTCGTCGTGGATGATGGTATTTTCCTGCGTTATACCGATCCAGTTGTCGGGGTTGTTCCATCGGTTGTCAGCAGTCTGCGGATCCCATCGTAGGTGCGTCGGCACTACGCTCACCGTGAACGGCACCGTTCCTACCGGACAGCCATCACCTTCTCCTCCCCAATCGGACTGTCCGCCTGCGGTCATCATCTCGATACCGAACGTATAACTGTATCCCTCGCGCATACTGTAGTTCGTCTCCATGGACGGAACAACGACAAGGGTATCATTACCATTGGTGTAATATCCGATATTTACTTCATCCAGACTCCATGTTCTATCCAGTTTGAGCACTATGGTATCCACACCGGCACGATAGTGCGGATCGTTGGTGGAGAGGAACTCAACCTGTTTCAACACCACCTTCGGATTGCCGCTTCCATCCAACATCAACGAGTCAAGGGGAATAGCTATTGATGTATTGGCACGTTCCACATCCACGAGGACATCAATCGGGGATTGCAATTCATCCTCCATGCGGTGCACACCGCCGATAACCAACGGCACGCCTTGTCCCTTGCTGGCTGCCAGCGAGATATGTACCGGGGTAGGACATACATCCACATTCATATCCGTCAGCACTTCCGAGCCCGTACCGGGAATCGGGAAGATGGTATATCGGAGTGCGGAATCCTTAGGCGTAACGACGGTCATATTCGACTGGTAGAGCTTCACGAAGCCGCTATCCACCAGATGCTTGAGGATATCATAAGGGTGAACATCTACGGACAGACTGATTTCCATAGTTTGTTGTACCGAGTGCATGACCTCCCGGCTCACATCTACGAGCGAATGGGCAAAATGGTTCGGGTTGGTAACAAACGAGGTTTCATCGGCTCGGAGGATCTCAAATACTTTCACGATATCGCTGTATTTATAGCGGTAAAGTTCTCTACTGGATACATCCGACGTATCGCCGTAGAGCAACCAGTCGCTGTAGCACGTACCCGTCACCTCGATCGGTGCCACACTGTCGAGCAACACTGTACCTTTCACCAGCAGACCGACGTCGTACAATCCGTTGGCACACATTGAGGAAATCTCTTTCTCGGTTTGCTCCTGTCCGTTGAGCGAGAGGATCATACGGTTGCGGACTCTCAGTTGCCGCGTAAACGCACAGTCGCTGGACAGCAATTGGCTATACGCATTGGCCATGTGCACCACATAGGAATTCTGCGCCGACATCTTCGCCGAATGGACCACATACAGCACCGGTCGGATGGAGTCATCGAGGTGCTCAAACACATAGCCCTCACGCATCACAGGTATCGACGGATTGTCGCTATGCTGCTCCAACGTATTTTCAAACTTCTCAATCAATGTCTTCAAGTTCGGGAAGATAGAGTCGCGATTGGCAGGTTTGTAATGGTGTGCCGGCAAATCAATCCTACCATAGATTGTATCCTTCGTAGAGGGAGCTTTAGCCCGTGCTATGGTCTGGTTATAGTAGCCGTCTTCCAGCGGGATGAACGTCGAGTCGTTGGATTTCGTGATTTGCATGATCGTATAATACTGTTGTCCTGCGCCATACGAATCATCGGAGAAACCCTGATAGTCCACACGGAGCACAATGTGAGTCAGTGAGTCACTCTCGTTCTCGTTCTTACAGGTTGTGTTCGCCTGATAGACCATCAACGGTGGCTTGGTGGCGAAGATACACATATCATCGATAAGGAAGTCATTGCCGTCATCATTGGATGCCATGTTATATACCCGCACGCGGAAATTCTGGTACACTTCGTTCTGCTCGATCGGGAAATAAATCTGATACCACTTGGGGGTGAGGGTGTCACTGGGGATTTCTCCGGTCATATAGGAGGTGATATCATCCCATGTGGTGCCGTTTTTCGAACCTTGTACGGAGAACAGGAAGTTCGGGCAGGACTTACCGGCCTCTTTACTCGGATTGGCAACAAAGCCGGAGAAGTACATCTTCTGTCCTTCACAGAGTGCGGTATCCAAGTGGAGTGCCGCCACCTGACCGGCAGATGACATGCCGTCGCAATAGATCATGTATCCGTTCTCGGCACCGCCGTGCTGCTCCATCTTATGCCAATATATACCATAGTCCGGAATGCGGTTGAGTAGGTTGTACTCACCCATGTTCGCCAGGTTGGTCAGACCGCCTTTGTTATGCGGACGGTTGTCGGGCAGGGCATCCGTCATCGGATATGCGAAACCGTAGGACGCATCTGCCCACGGCAGCGGATGCGGATAGACCGTATAGTCCGAACCGGGTTTGTTGTAATCGAAATTCAGTCGCTCCAGCACCTCGAAGTTCTCCTTAATCTCCTCATCGGTGATAAGGGATTTGCCAAGCGCATCCTCCGCCTTCGGTCCATATTTCTCCGGACGGTGGTAAGCAATCGTATAGCGGCATATATTGAACCAATAGTCGCCGGCCACTTTATCTTTCGGATCGGGGTCGGGGTCTCCCGGCGTGCCCGCGTGATCTGTCTTTACACTCCGTGCGCGCAGGCAGTAAATCACCGTATCGGTGTTTTGCCCGGTAGGCATAGCGTATTTCTTAGGCACTTCCAGGAAGTCATTCGTCGCGTTCACTGTATGCGAGCAGGATTTGTAGGTCTTTGTTTTGGGATCGTAGGTGTACCATTTGCAATCCACATCGTACCCGGCGCACCAGATCATCGAGTCCTTACGTGCATCGCTCCAACCGCCTGTATCCCATATGTCATCGCGCATATAGTAGCCCATGAGCGACTCGGAGCGTTCGTACTTTTTGATATTCTCATAGTTATAGCGCTGCTCGGTGGTAAGAAGCAACTTCGCTCCTGTCGGCGCCATAACCGTATGATCTTCCATATACTTGTCGTTGGGGAACTTGCCGTCAGCCGGAATGTGAGTCTTGAAGTTCTCCATGCGCGCTGCCATCTCCGTCCACGGATGCAACTCGTATATCTCACGCAGTGAGAGCGTCGGCTCTATGATTTGCTGCAAGGTATCCAGGATGGCGGTATCCACCTGATTGACATACTTCATGGACAAAGGCAGGTTGTCGTAGTACACGCTCAGATCCAAGCCATACTTCACGACAGCCTTGTCTTGAGGCGGATAGACCATCGGTGCCTTGCCCGGAGGATTCTTACGGGCACCATAATCTTGCGAAGGTACATGGAATACCGTATAGCGTCCCTGCGTCACCAGTTTCTTGCCTTGGGAATGATCGGCTTCATCAATCCATACCGAGTCACCGATGGTACGGAACGCGATGTTGTATTTACCGGTATTCATCGGCGGAGTCTCCCATTTCTCGGCAGGGATATCCGTATCCTCTTCCCCCTCTTGCAGCGAATACCACCGCCACCAGCCGTAGAAGTTTCGCTCACGGATAGGCAACTCCACACGTTGATCTTTCGATTGCGCCCTGTTGGTCGGGTTGTAGTAATAGACTATATTGCGGTTCTCATGTACCTGTTGCACCTCCCCGTCTTTCAGTTCATCGCCCGATGCGCCTTTTGAGTGAACGAGGTGTTGGTTACCCTTGTACTGGAATCGGCTGGCTTGCATCACTTGGATACTGAAGTTCACATAGCGCCATTCGCCATGTGCCTGCAAGGTGTAAGCAAGGTAAACACGAGCGGAACGCGGTGAACGGACACCGTTGCCTTTACAATGGATGGTGATGGTATTGTCGCCGATGCTGCTGATCTCGCACCAGTCCGGCGAGTTACCGTATTCATCCATCAATCGGATCTCCGACAATGCAGGATTGGCCAAGTGCATATCTGAGGTGTGGTCGTCATCGTGCGCAGCGGTATATGCTACCATATTGCCTTCTGTATCCAAGATGTGCGTTCCCATATGTTGGCGGGTACGGAAGGTAAAGGTATGCGTGTCATCCACACCTGTGCGCACCTCGGGCGGGAAGACGAAGGTATATTCATCCCTGTCCACCGTACAAATAATCGAGTCGTAGGCTGCTTCATGGTAAGCTCTACGTATAAGCGGGATTTTCAGATGCGCATCATCCACGGAAGTAAACTCGCTCCACTGGTCTTTGAACCCATAGCGATGCGCGCCTGTCTGCAAGGATATCTGCACATCCAGCGTGTCCACGATATTGACATACTTGCCGTTATGCCTTGTGCCCAGAGGACTGTCTCCCGAGGGTGTGACAGTCGTCGTCATCGTTGCACTATCCAGTACACAACTCAGGTGGCTGGAATCAGCCGGTGCGAAACGGCTGTCACGAATATGGGTCACGGAGTAAGTGGTTTTCCAGTCTTGCTCGGCATCAATCAGATCAGACATATCCGCTTCATCCAGACGACCGCAGTAGGTCAACTTGCCGCCGACCAGCATCGAGTAGATGCGGTAGGCTTTGTAACGCGTCGTGACGGAGGAAACGGTCAATTTGTTATAACCGAACTCCAGATGGTCTCGACTCGGGTAATTGCCGCTGTTCTGAAGGTAATACTCCGGCTTGAGGTAGGTCCAGTAGAAGGTGGAAGCCTCTGCTGCTTGGTCGGTCAAGGACAGTGACTGCGCATCTGCCGTCGCAGTGAACTTCAGCCATTTGTCTGCACCATACTTGATCTTCACCATCTCCTCGAAATTACCGTTGTCGTTGAAGTTCTCCCCTACATATTCATACGTCAGCCAGGCGGCAGCCGCACCTCCGATTATATCCGACACACCCGGGCGGGATTCGCCGTCAATGATGAAATTCTTATTCACGCCAAACTCCGTATGGAACCTCGCCGTCTGAGCCAGACTTTCATGCATGTTGAAGTCCCACGGCGTGATATACTGGGTCTGGTCGTTGTCGGCATTTGCCGAACCTTCAATCAGCTGGGTCATGCCGTCTTCTTTCTTGTACAGCATATTGCCTTTCAGCTCATACTGGCGGAAGACCAGTCCGCCGGAGCCCGCCAGAATGAAATAGCGGTTACCGTTACCTACCACCGACCATACCACCTCTTCCAACTCCATCGCCGTTTGCATCAAGGGTACGCGGCATGTAAGTGCATAGTCCTTACCATCCACCGTGGCAGTCGTATTGACAACCAGCGTATCATAGTCCTCTACGGTCTTGTTTTTTATTTTGGTCTCAACGTTCACAAGGGCATCAACCACATCGCCAAGCCTGAAATAGGTATCGCCGCCTGTGAATGAACAGTGACTCGGTCCGATGTGCAAAGAACTCGTTTCATCCACGGTACTTAGGATCTCTTCTCCCAATACATGATCGTCTATATCGTGCAACTCGCGTACCCGCACTTTCGACAGGGTGAAGTTGATCCGGTGGTTGACGTTGTACATGGGAGGGAAAATATAGCGCGGTTGCTCCGGCTTGAGCACCATTTTCTCCACAACGGGACCATGGTGGTAGGTCTTGGTGATGACGAGTATATCGCGATACCGCGAACCGTCGGCACGCACATGCAAGCCCGGGGCGCCGTCATTCCATATGCCGTGATACTCCTTGATGCGGTTGCCGCCCGTATGGAGCGTGACGCGGACGGTATCCACGATATCGATAAACTCGCCGTTATAGATCACATCGACAGGACTGTTCAGACCGCTATTGAGCATGCGGCAGAAGTCATCGGTGGATTCTGTCATGTGCGGGCGGTCGTCATCGCTGACCGTACCCAAGGACTCCACTCGTGCATCGCGGATAAACTCAAAGGATTGCTGCAGGCGGTAGTCGCGCGAGAGCCACAACTGGTTTGCTGTCGTAAAGGTCTTTGCGTTATTCGGATGGAAATAGATGATCTCATTGCCTAACTGCATCTGCATCATCAGTTGCTTGCCGATGAGTTTCGACCAAACCTGCTTGCTGATGTGCTTGCCGCTATGCAGATCAAACACCACTTGATCCACCCAACGCTGATCCGAGCGGAGCGTATCCGGCAGAATGATATAGTGCTCATCCACTATACCTACACCCGAGAGCGTGAAATCCGTTGCTTCACCCGAGGTGGCCACACCATTGAAGGTACCTTCTGCCGAGACATACTTGATATAGGACTTGTCGCTGTTAGGGCGTACGTCACGTATAGTATCGCCGGCTACTGTATGCAGATAGGCGTCCGAAAAAAGCTTGGTATCCTCGATGCAGGGATGCGTCGGTTCAGGCCAGCCTTTGCTGGATACGAATAGTCCTGCCCAGGTGTTATTGGCAAGAATGGTATTCGGGTCGGTGTAATACAAACCGATATACTCGTCCTCCTTCGGCTTGAAGTTCTCGTAGAAGGTAACGGAGTCTTCCGCTCCGTACATCGTTTCCCGCTGCGGGGCAAGGACATACTCGTCATCTTCACACTCTTTGCAGATGCTGTTGTTACCAATAATCAGGTACGTACTCATGTACTCCGGCTCGACATTTTCCACGTTCGCCATACCCTGCCAGGTATTTGTCCAGTCGTCAAAATGGCGGGCTGTAGCAAAACGCGGTGCCACACCCGGATGCGTCAGAAAATAGCGCTTGCCGCCTTGCATAAACGATATCGCCACGCGGATAGCACCTTTGTACTCCGCTATCGCATAGAGCGTCACGTTACCTCCGCTTAGATCCACGGAGTCTTTTCCGGGAACACCGGGAATATACATGGTACCGCTACCGTTCGGCTCGGTATTCCATCCGGCGAAAACATAATCGCTCAGCAAACGGGGTGCCTGTACGGCCACCTTCGTTTGACCCAACATAGGATAAGCCGTCTCTATCGTATCGCCGAAGTTACCGTTATTGTTATACTTTACCCACTTGCTGGCATCTGCCGGCACGAACTCCAAACCTCCGTTGGGCGTGTTCTTGTTCACATACACACGGCACCAACCGTCTCTACCGACAATATCTCCTCCTCCGACTACGGGTACGGTACTTCCGAGGACCGGTATACTCCAGTCTTTAATATCAAATCCGGGGTCCGTTGCACTGAACTCCGGTCCGGAATATAGCGTGGCTTTGTAGGTGTAGCCTGCATATTGTTCGGTCACATGCCACATCTCATTCGAGATCCAAGAGGTATCGCCTGCTTCGGGGTGCATTTGCACATTACGACCTGAACTCACTTTCAGGAACACACCCGCCGGACGGAAGAACACACCGAGGTTGTTTACGCTTGTGTTGGTCGTATCCGCCATCATGCGTCCGAATGCACCCTTCGGAGCTTTGATATCGGGCATGTGCTGCATCGGCAACTCTTCGAAAAACGTGTACTGAGCTGCAAAGGGAGCAGGCGGTACGTCCGTTGTACGAGCGAAGTGATTCTTGTATCCCACATAGTAACGACAACTGTCCAATTCCGGCACCGTCATCCAGGCTGTCTGGTAGTACGTAGTACCCGGAATACTGTCCATACAATGCAAACGGTCCATGGTCAGGAAGCTTGCCTTTTTGGTATACGTCGGAGACGTCGGTGGAGTGGGTTCATCCTTACGATAACTCGCCCAGAACCGTTGACTGTAGGCGAAGTAGTACTTGGATTCCGGACAGGAAGACACTGTCTCTTCATCCAACACATACAACCGGAAAATAGTACGCGGAGTAGGCTTGTGCTTGTTGTCTGCAAAGGAATAGAGTGCCTGACCGGGTTTTGCCGTTTCCTTTTTGGAACCATCAATAGCATAGTCAAAGGAAGCGAGGGTCGTATTGAATCCCACGACCGCAGCATTGGTATAGGATGAAGGGGAGTTGCCTTTCGGGATATCGAGCCAATATACCTCGCGATACGGCATGCCTAAGAAACCGATACCTTTCTCTGCACTGAACTTCGTTCCTCTACCCATCGTATTATTCGGGTCAAAAGAGGCCGCGGCACGACCCGTTGGTACCACAAAGACCACATCGGCTGCATAATCATCTGTTTTGGTATGCAATTTGCCTTGGGTCTTGAATTTGCCATCCAAGTAGAGCGTATAACCGGCCTTACTCCACATGGTATAATACGTACCGGGAACACCGCCCAAATATTTAGTGGCTGTACGAGTCAAAGTATCCTTTACCGTCCAGATAGAAGTCTCAGAAGGTTCGGTAGCCAAGTGGTTCTGCGGAATCAACTTGAGGGTATGACCCGAGGTGTAATTAAACCGACCACCTGTATAGTCGCTGTAGTCGCAGACGAAAAACTCTTCGCCTGGTTCTTCGGTGCCGTTACCGTTCAAGTCAATCCATACGGACAGCAAAAAACGGTCATCTGTTTTCAAATCGACCACCAAACCGCCTTCCGTCGGCGTAAAACCTATACCATACATCCCCACAGATGCAAACAGCGTAAAAATCAACAGCAGAATGCGGGTTCTGCCACCCGCAAAACGGATTCTATTCATATACCAATCGTCTAAAACTCTAAAAAAAACACGCACAAAGGTACACAAAAAAAAGCACATATGCAAGTGCATACGCGCTTTATTGTGTTAGAGTAAAGAAACGACGAAAAATATTTACCAATCGTCAAAACGCCTGTACTTTGCGTCAACCGTTTGACGAATTGTCAAGCCCTTCTATCCATTCGGTAGGCGATGAACCGGTCTCACGGGCAAAGGTGCGTGAGAAGACCGAAGCCGATGAGAATCCCGACTGCTCCGCTACATCCTGTAACTTCATATCCGGGTGAGCCTGCATCAGACGTTGCGCTTCGCGGATGCGGTAGTTGGTGACAAACTGATAGAAGTTACAGCCGAACTCCGCATTGACGAATCCCGACAGATAGGTTCGGTTCAAGGGCACAACACGCATCAGGTCTTGCAGGCGGAAATCCTTGTTCAGATAGGGCTTCTCCTTGTCCATCCAGGCCTCCAGCACTGCGCGATACTCCTGCCACGTGCTGTCAACCTCTTCCGGCTCATCCTCCGGGATCTCTTTCCACGGATTGCGGCGGGCAATGATCTGTATGGTGTTGTACGTGAATATCGCCAGCACCAGCCACTGCTGCGTAAACAGACGCGTAGGATGATTCGTAAAGCACAGATAGATATACATCAGTCCGCTCATGGTCAGCATCACCAGATATACCTTCACCCACGGCAGGGCGCTGTTCTCTATCGACGAGTAGTTCTCCTCCATCGTCTGGCGGTATTGGCGGATATTGCTGATCAATACGCCGGACAAGAACAGCGGATAACATATAAGCAATATACGCATATCCTCATGCAACCAAAGATCCAGCAGGTAAATGATGAAAGGCGGAAGAACCATCAGTACTCCGCGGCGCACATTCCAAAACTTCGGGAATAGCACCTCGGTAGGATACACCAGCAGCAGACAGGCTATCAGATCGCGAACCAGCAAGTCTTGTTCGTCAAGCGTATGCACGCCAAAGATGATCGTGGATATGCCGAACACCTTCTCTGCCACCAGCATGCTAACCTCAATCAGCGCCATCAGAATGAGCGAGCCCTGCCACACACGGCGCGCTTTGATGCCGTAGATGTGCCAATTCAGCACAATAGCGCCTACGACGCACACACCTAAAATACATAGGTGCAAGGCAAAAGTAATGGTGGTCTCGAACAACTCAACAGGGATCAAACGGGAGAGATAGATGCTGGTGCACACTACGGCTGTCAACATAATGGCAAACAAGGCGATACGACCATTGTCGTACATCCAGTCGCGCAACTGCTTGCAGATAAGTTTAATGTTTGATTTCATACGCATATATATATATATATATATATATAATTAGTTGAAATCAGCGTTGTTGTGCATATTGTCGCGGTATATCTTGTAGATATATCAGAAAAATAAAGTAGGGCAGCGTTGATATTCGACTACAAAGATACAAAATTTTTCCGAAAAATGCAAATTTTGGGACGAAAAAATGACAATTTTTCGCAAAAATACCGCAGAAATGCCGCAAAATTGCCCGTTGCAGGCACAAAAAAAGCGACCGGAGTCGCTCTTTTTGTCAGTTCACCGGTTCGTGGCTGAGTACCGAACGGATGAAGTTGCCGAACTGGCAGATGCGTTTCTTGCCCAGTACCGGATCGGGGTGACCTTTCAATTGCGTCATGTGTCGCTCAACCATCTCCTGATAGCGGGGATGGTTTGGGTCGTGCTCTATCAGCGACGCCTCCTTGCAGAGTGCTTTCCACTTCTCGTACTGCACCTGCTCGGCGGGAGTGCGCGGGTTTTGCTTGTAGTCCCGTTTGTCTTGGCTGTACATCTCTTTCGGACCAAATCCGAAAATACGCCCGTCGGGGTACTTCCACGACTTGCGACGCATAGTGAGTCGTGACTTCTTGTCAAACTTGCCGACCAAATCATCGATGCCGGCGCTTGTTTCAAATCTTGCCATTGTTTAAAAGATTTTAATAAATTAGTGTTCAAAAGGTATAAACATAATACTGCCTCCGTGATGAGTGTGTGAAGGGAGTGGTAACAACTAACGAATAGCTAACTTATCATTAACTAATCACTAACGATTTCTCCTTCATTAACGCGGTCGCATCGGATGTTCCCGAATGCGATTCGGGGCTAATTGACAAAGAAAAATTTGCATGACCAAGTTGACAAACTTGACCAACTTCGGGTGGACTTTGTCAACTTGGTCAAGTTAGTCATGCAATTTTTTTATACACTCCATAACGAATCTTTTGTACTAGTCCTTGCGCCATCCATTCTTCGTTCCATCGTGTTGATGTGCGAGGAGATATGCCTTGGGACAGAGCTTCGGCGACGAGGGTCTTGGATTCGAACTCATCGGGGAGAAGTGAGAGGAGGATTTGTTTTTGGTCAAGTGGTTTTACCTGCGGCTGAGTCACTTGCTCAGTCCCCTTGACCAACTGATACGCCTGCGCCATGTGAAGGATGAGTTTGTTGCCGATAAGTTCAGCGGTGGCGTAGTCGATGTCGGAGCAGAGTAATCGCCCATGTATGGTCGATGCCTGCTCAGCGGAACAGCGCTGAGAGCACAACCTCAAGGCAGAGAGGATCATGGCTATCCTCTCTATATGTACTGCCATGCGGAGGATGACGGAGTGGAAGTCCGCCCCTAACATCCGTATCAGTGTCGGGTACGCGGTCTCGAGGTGATTGCCGAGACGGGTGCGCTGGTCATCGGTCAGTTTGAACTCGCGCGGTTTGGCGGCAAACAGAGACTCATACAAGTGGTAGAGTTGCTGAGCCGCAGCTTGGATCACCTCGTCGGAGTTCTCAGAAGGTTGGACGTAACGGCTGCTGAAGGCTTGGTGCTCATTCACGACGAGTGTGAGCAGACGGGAGAAGTAACCATTCTCGATGCTCGGCACGAGCGCGTGGTACTGACCGAACGTGCCGGTGAGCACCATGGAGACCTGAGGCTTCTCGATGACCGAGGCCTCCTTGCAACGACTGCGACTGATGGTCTCGTGTTCGGCAGCTTTGCGGAGTGCGGTGTTGTAGTTCGCTTTGGCCGAGCGCCAGATGTCGGTGATGACCGAGCCCTCGCTCTCGTGGATATAGCCGCGACCATGTTGCTTGGCGAGGGTCTGGTAGAAAGCAGGGTAGGTGGCATCGCCCGGGATAATGAGCGGCATCTTCTCGTGAATGGGTTTGACGAGCTCGAGGGCGAGGTTGGCGATACCTTTGCCGCAAGCGGCAGAGCCGACGATGAAGAGTTGGAGATTTGGGTAATAGCGTTTGGCGGCCACGCCGTACTTGACATAGAGGTTAGGCATCACGCTTGAGCACGCGGTAAGCGCGGATAGCAGAAGCATGTCCTTCTCGGCTGGAGTGTTGGCGAGAGATAATACGTTTTTCAATAGTTGAGGCAGGTTGTTTGCATCCATGTTTTCCACGATGTGGAGGTTTGCCTGCTCCTCCGGAATTGAATTAATTTTTTCAATCATAATAAATTTAGGTTTTTTTATTGTTAATACTATTTGCGAGTGGCCTTTTCCGGCAAATAAAAAACTGTTCGCCGGAACACATGCCCCTCCATATATTAGTTAAAAATACCCAGCTACGGGATGTTTTTAGCACTATCCGAAAAGCTGTTCGACACCGGGAAACAGAAAAACACCATTCAAGTCAATGAAAGTCAATTTGTTACGAAAAGCTCTTTTTTGCTGTTTCTTACTGTAATTATTCAAGTAATCAGATTGCCCACTACACAAAAAACCGAGACGCATTCCGCACCTCGGTTTTATTCATAATCTCCTCTTTCTTCTCCGTTACTCCTCAATCGATTTCACCCCGCATTCAGCGAGATGATCGACTTCGTCTATAACGGCATGGTTGTACCGGCTCAGGTCATTCCACGCACGGCGGAACTGATAGAGATTGTTTTTGGACGAATAGTCATTCTGCAGCCGCTCCGAGAGCCATTTGGCAATTGAGGACGGAGCGATGTTATAGCTAACATAGCCCAATTGACGCAGTGAATAGACAGCTACCGCCAGACATTTATAGCGCTGCGGCTGCTGTTCTTGGAACTTAATATAGTCCAATAAAGCTTCCTGCTGTTCTTCCGTCACGCCTTTCGTCCAGAACGTTATCTTCTTCTCCGGCTTGATCTTGCCGTTCACGAACTCCGCCCACTGTATCATCCACGAATCGAAAAGTCTTGCATGCTCCGGTGTGATAGCATTTATCTCGGGCATGAGGAAATCGTAACCGGTTTCGTTTTCGAGGATGAGTTGTTTGCTCTTTGCCAGTCGCGTCTTGGCATCGGGATAGAGGTTTGCTTCTCGCTGTACTGCATTCCATAGCCACTCCCAGTAGCGGCGCATAATTTCCGCGGCATCTTCGCCCTCAAAGACGAACGTCGGCTCGTTAGTCTGATTACACGGTTCGGCAAGAGCATTAACCATTGCCGGATCCGTCCAGTCGGTGGTAAGGAAACGTTGACGGCTCGTCTCTGTACGACCGGCATTGAAGAGCCACTGCGCGAATGGCTCCGAAAATGGCTCCGCTTCCCATATATGTTCCCCGAACACTTCCACCACAAGGTGCTGCATATACTCAGTCACCATATCCATGGCGATAGTCAATTGTCGCATGTTGGGGCACAGATCAGGGAGGCCTTTCTCGCTAACCGTTAATTGTATATACGCATCATTGAGCAGGTTAAGCTCAGATTGAAGGTATCCCCAATCGTCACCGATCACCTCCTGTTCGTAGCGGATAAAGAACGGCTCATAATGCAACTTCTCGTCCAGAACGATCTCGCGCAACTTTTGTTCGTTGGTATTGATGAGCCGCACACAAAGAATCGCAGCACCAAGGATGCCGCCAATCACGATTGGCTCTTCCATCGGTTCCGCAAACGTATAGATGAGCTTGTGCCCCTTGTAGCGCAAGTGGTCATCAATGATATAGTCCTCAAGCATGGTGGTCAATTCGTCTCACGCCATACTGTGGATATAGGCGAGGATGAGATCGACGGCAGCGTCCTCGGTCAGTTCGTCCATGCTGATGACGAGTTGGTAATTGCGGGTGTCGTAGCGGGATGTGCCGGTGAACTCCTGCACGTAGTTCTCGCGCATCTTATCAACCTTGTCGATGGTGAGACGCGCCTGCTCTTTGGTCATGTTCTGCTCCCGCGCCACGCGTGCCACGCGCGAGATCATCGAAGCCTGAATGAACACACTCAGGTGGTTCGGGTGCTCACGGAACATATAGAATGCCGTACGCCCGGCGATGACGCAGGACTGATCTTTGGCGAGCGCCTTGAGGATCTGTGTCTCTGCACGGAACACATCCTCGGTCTCGATGCCTGTTTGGTTGAGTTCGTACTCGGACTCCGAGAACGTCATCTTACGTTTGAACTCTGCCCACCAGCTTGTCTCTTGACCTTTGAGGTGTTCAATCTGTTCTGCAGACAGGTTGTAGCGCTCTTCGAGGGCTTTGATGACGGCTTTGTCGAAGTACTCGACACCGAGTTTCTCGGCTAACTTGCGACCGACCGTACGTCCGCCGCTACCTAACTCACGATTGATCGTGATGATGAATTTATTATTCGTATTCATAATTTAGAATATTAACAAGGTTAATAGATATGCCACGATAGTAGAGACGGTGACGCAGATGAGTCCCGGCATCATGAACGAGTGGTTGAGCAGGTACTTGCCGATGACGGTTGTGCCCGAGCGGTCGAAGTTAACCGTCGCGATATCCGACGGGTAGTTCGGGATGAAGAAGTACCCGTACACCGACGGCAGCACGCCCAGCAGTACCACGCCCGGAATACCCAGACTGTACGCTAACGGCAACATCGCAACGACAACCGCGCCTTGCGAGTTGATCAGTACCGACACGGCAAAGAACACCAGTGCAATCGCCCACGGGTAGTCCGTGACGATGCCTTTGAGCATCTCCTGGATCTCAGGCATATAATGACCGAAATACGTATCAGCCATCCACGCTATACCGTAGATAGCCACGACAGCTACCATACCTGATTGCCATACCGGACCGGCGACGGCTTTCTTCGGACTCGCCTTGCAGAAGATGATCATCAGCGCCGCTGCGGTGATCATGATGATCTGGATGACCTGGTTCATCTTGATATGCAGATAGGTCAGTTTAGGCAGGAAGATCGCGAAGAACACAACCATAAGGAGTGCGCCGAGGAAGATGAACACGCTGTTCTTGGCACTCTGCGGAATCTCACGGTCAAGGGTCGTCGCCGTATTACCATAGATATACGCGCGCTGCTCGGGATCGGCTATCTTGGCTTGGAAGACGGGGTCCTTGTCCAGATCCAGGCCGCGTTTGTAGGACGCTGCCGCTGCTGCCATCAGACCGCACAGACAAGCAGGGATGGTGATCATCAGCACTTGCGGGATCGTTACGTCAAAACCGTTGGCATTGGAGATCGATACGAACGCTACGACCGCCGCTGCAATAGGCGAGCAGGTTATACCTACCTGCGAAGCGATAGATGCTACGCCGCACGGACGCTCGGGACGAATGCCTTTCTTAAGCGCGATGTCGCAGATGATCGGCATCAGCGTATAAACGACGTGACCCGTACCCACCAGCACCGTCAGGAAGAACGTCGTCAGCGGGGCGAGGAACGTGATACGGTCGGGGTGCTTACGCAGCATCTTCTCCGCCAACTGAATCAGCCAATCCATACCGCCCGAAGCCTGCATGATACCCGCACAGGTCACGGCAGCGATGATGATGTAGATGACATCCGTCGGAGGAGTACCGGGTTTCATGCCGAAGCAGAAAACAAGGATCGCCAGACCGATACCGGAGATAGCGCCAAGCGCCAAGCTGCCGTACCGCGAACCGACCCACAATGCTCCCAACACAATCAGGAGCTGAAGAATCATGATCCAACTCATAGTATTAAATATTATTATGCATGTGTATAGTTCGCAAAGCGAGGATATAGAGTGCAATCAGCACGGCGGCAACGCATAAAAACACCAGGTTAACCGTATCGCCGAACAGCATGCCTGCGGTATCTCTCACAAAGCCGAACCATTCTATAACGCTTATGTTCAAGTGATTCTCAAAGAAATGGAAATAGCGTGCATTGGCTACTTCGATAAAGATAGTCAGTGAATACAGCACACCGAAATACCAACCCGACGCGCTTACCGCTCTATGCATAACACGCCTGTACACCTCATCCTTGCCACCGAGGCAGAACGCCAATACCGGCAAAACCAAGCACGGCAATGCGGCTATGTAACAGCCAATCAAGTTGTCGAACTTAATGCCAATCAACATCGCTCGCCCTGCCAACGACCAATCAATACCTTCTGCGGGGACATTGGCAAACAGCAGAACCAGACGACAAGCGCTCATCGCCAGCAGTCCCAATACATGGACGACTAATAAGTATCCGATTATTTTCGCGGTTCTGTCCATTTTTTGTCAATTGCCAATAAGTTCACGCGCTGCATAGCGAACCCGTATTCCCGCATATCAGCTGCTTTCTCCGGTTCGTCGGTGATGATATTCTCCCCGGATCCGATACGGTACAGGCACTCCCTGTCGCTGTTGATACTATAGCAGTAGAAATACTCACCATCAGCGACACCCAGATGTTCGTTGCTTACAAAGAATGCATAACGCCGTTGTGCGTTCAGGTAGTCGATACCCGGATTATTGATCTCATGTTCAATTCCCAACAAACTCAGTACGGTAGGCCATATGTCGATTTGCGAAACGGGAGTCACAATCGTCTGCGGTGTCAAATCCGGATGAACGAGATAGATAGGTATCGTATTAAACGCCAATCCCATTTCGTGAGGCGATTGCACAGGTGTCCCGTGATCCGCCACTAAGATATAAAGCGCCTGTTTGCCCCATTCGGTCTGTTGTGCGGCATCGATAAACAGTCGTACGGCATCGTCCGCGTATGCGATCATGCGAAGTTCATCATTCTCGGCACGCGCTTCATAGCCGGCAGGCACAACGAATGGAGCGTGGTTGCTGACCGTAAGGAAAGACGCAAAGAACGGACGCCCCGACGCTGCTTTCTCGTTCAGTTTATTCAAACCCCATTCGAACATATACCCGTCAGGGACGCCGAAGTTATTAACGATCTTCTCCCTCGGATAATCATATTGCGAATAGATCTCGGTAATATGGTTGTCACGCCAGAAGGAGTTCATGTTGTCGTATTGCGGATTACCCGTCACAAACGCGATATTCTCGTATCCCGCCTGCGCCAGGTAATACGGCAACCCTGTGTATTTAGGAGCGTCTACGTCCATGATCGTCTTGGCAAAATTGGGTACAAACCCGTACAGCACCCCCACGATACCGTTATTCGTGTGTACACCCGTAGAGAAGGCATTGGCACAATAGATACTCTGCTTCCGCAAATTGCGCAAATAGGGTGTCAGATATTCGCCTTTGTTATTGGTGCGCTCCAGATTCGCCGACGACATCGACTCCATGAAGATCAAGATCACGTTCGGCATACCGGATAGTTTCGGTTTACAAACGCCTTTCCGAGCAATCGGATAGATGCTGTCTGTTGGCACAATACCCAATTCTAGCTGCACAAACGCCACGGCATCCTGTTCGTCAACAGCCGCGATCTGCTTCGGAACAGGTGTCGTTCCGTATTCCGCAGATTTGATGATGTTGAATATGGGGTTGACTCCCATACGGTTATAGAAAGGCTTATCGCAGAAATAAGCGAAACTAACCTGCAAAGGGTAACGCTGAAAACTCCCGCGCATGCCGCAAAAAACAGCGCCCCATAGCAGCACGCAAACGAGTGCTTCGATGCGAGCAACGGCATCATATATCAGAGGGAGAACCAGCGGCAGGAGTGTGCCGGTGAAAGCATAGGCAAGAGCCCAATACCATGTTTTGGAAAGGTTTTCCCATAGAGGCAGCAAAGAGGCCTCATATCCGAAACAATGAACCTGCAGCAGACACAACAGCTTGATGCAGAAAATATGCAGCATAAGGATGATCAGCGAATGTCTGCCTATGTAAGCAAGCAGAAGTGATGTCTTCGTTAGGCAAAGACCGGAAAGCCTGCCGGCTGCCCACATGGTGAAATATACACCGGCGGCAACCGACAGCATCCACAAAGTGACACTGCTGTAATTGTTTACGCGCATATCAACCGAAAGCCCCAAAAGCAGTTTGGCTGCATATAGATAAACAAGGGCAATCAATGCAATATACCACTTGTCAAAATGAAAATCCGCCTGTCTGAGCAAATAGCCGCATATGCAGAAGAACTGCGCAACCAGCACGACTCCAACACCATGACTGAATGTGTTCGATGGCAGCATCAGCCATGAGAAACGCCCGCACAACAGTCCTGCCGCCAGAGTGCATATGCCCGCAAGAGCAAGCAGAACAGGTCTGTTGCGGAGCAGACGTATCATCCCGTAGCATACCATATTAACAAAGAACAGCGCAGGAAGAAACCACAAGGACGCGAGCATAAGCTCAATATTGTCGAAGCATACAATCCTCAGTAGTTGTTCCCAAACAGGCATAGTGTGCGGAAATGACAATCCTATCCTGACAAACAGAAAGTTGTGCAGCATCAGGAAAACAAGTTCACACACCACAAACGGGAGATACAAATGCTTGATTTTGGCTGCTACAAACTGCCGGAAATCGCTCGTGAAAGAAGACAGCCAGCCGGTCAGGAAAAAGAAAAGCGCCATGTGGAAGAATCGAAAAGGCGAGGCAGGAGCGAAGTTGGCATGACAGAAAACCACCATCATTATGCCCAAAGCCTTGGCAATATCCACACTATTGTCTCTCGTTTCCTTAACCATATGTATAGGTCTTGTTTGTTGCAATTTTAATAGTCATCTTTACGTTTTGGATTCATCGGGAACCACCCTTTGCGAACCCGCTCACGCTGCTTGAAGACTTCGCCTATGCTCCAAAAAGAGGAAAAAGCAAATATTCCCAAGAAAACCGAAAGATAGGTGTTATCAACGAAGAGCGAACCTGCTGCGGTTAATATACCCACTACCAGAAATGCCCACCAGGATTTAACTCCGAAATAGTATTCCGCTTTTATGACCAGCGGGTGGAACAGTCCGATACACAGAAACGCACCTGCGCCCAAAAGAATGCCTTCGTAGTTCATATCAGTGACAAAACATAAATCCAAAATACAATCGTGGTCCGGTTGGCATACATAGTTCGCGCTGATGGAAAGCCAACATCCAATCAAGACGGAAGGTGAAATGCACCTTTTGCGTCAAGCAGTAATCGCAACCGACGTACGGTGTGACGTAAAAGAACGATTGCTTGTGGAAGGTGCTGTTGGCATCCGGAGCCCAACTGTTCTGGTCGCCTTCGAGGATATACAGCCCCTTCATCGAACCGCCACCAATCACGCCACCTATATACGGCCACACTTTATCCAATCGCCAGCAGCAGTCTGCTAACACACCTCCGCAACCCATTCGTACGTAACTGCCGTTTTTGAGTACATCTTTGCAATCCGTAGCACCGCTTGGCATCGAACTTACATAACCTTCAAAGCCCGTACGCAGATGTTTCCACAGATGCACGCGCAACACGCCGCCTATACCAAACGTAATTCCTTGCGGACTGCATAAACGACCGTCTGCGGTCTTGGGGGCATTACCGTCACGTCCGAACAGATAACCCGTATGCAACATCATGCCGCCGGAAAAGCCCTGATAGACTTTGTTTTTCTCAATGCCTTCACTCACCTGAGCAAGCATCCCGCTTGCCAACAAAAGACATATAAAAAGTACCTTTATGCGCATATAAACCGAAAGTAGTCGATGATTGTGATGTACGTAGGTTAATTTATCGTTTGTTTTAGTTGATATCTTTTGCATTGCAGCCGTCAAATCATTTATCCCATCACTACATCCAAGACCATCATCAGCACAAAGCCGAGCGCGAAGCCGATGGTACTGAGGTTCGTGTGTGTGCCGTTGGAAGCTTCGGGGATGAGTTCTTCGACCACGACATACAGCATCGCACCTGCGGCGAACGCTAACAGGTAGGCCATCGCGGGCAGGAAGAGCGATGCAAGAAGGATGATCAGCAGCCCGCCTACGGGCTCGACGACCCCGCTCAGCGAGCCGATGAGAAACGAGCGCCAGCGGCTGTTGCCAGCTGCACGCATGGGCATAGAGATGATTGCACCTTCGGGGATGTTCTGGATAGCTATACCGATAGACATCGCCATTGCGCCCATGAGCGAAATATCCGCTTGTCCGTCTTGTGTGCCGGCAAGAACCACACCGACCGCCATACCTTCGGGCAGGTTATGGATCGTGACCGCCAGGGCGAGCATCGCTGTACGCGAGAGGCGTGCTTTGAGTCCTTCGGGATGAGCGGAGCCGACATGCAAGTGCGGCGTCAGTTCGTCGATGAGCAGCAGAAAGCCCATGCCTAACAAAAAGCCCACCGCAGCCGCTGTGACTTGCATCGCTCCTTCGCCGTGGGACATTTCGATAGACGGAATGAGCAGCGACCATACGGATGCCGCGACCATCACACCCGACGCAAAGCCGAGTAACGCCTTCTGCAGGCGCTCGGGCATGTCGCGTTTCATAAAGAACACGAACGCTGCCCCGAGCATGGTGCCCAACAGAGGAATCAATAATCCTATCAGAAGTGTGGTCATCAGTTAGCCGGAGCCCATTTGCAACGGACGGGCGAGATGATTGCACCTTCCTTTTTCAGTTCTGCGAATGCTTTGTCCACTTCTTTGCGGTCGATACCGGTGATCTCCGCAATTTTGCCTGCGTTGACGGGAGCACCGAACTCACGCATAGCTTTCAATACTTGCTCTTTCATAATGATAGTGATTTAATGTTATTTAGCTAATTCAGCCACGATATTGGCTTCGAAGTCTTTGGGTTCGGCTACCGGCGCAAAGCGCTGGATGGTCTTGCCGTCCTTGGAAACGAGGAACTTCGTGAAGTTCCAAAGGATGTCGCTCGGTTTCTCTACGCTCTTGCTGATACGCTTGAGCATAGCATGAGCGGCTTTGGCTTTGAGACCTTTGTATTCCTCGGTCGGTGCTTGCGCTTTGAGGTACTCGAATACGGGGTTGGCGTTGGCTCCGTTGACATCGGATTTAGCCATCAGCGGGAAAGTCACGCCGTGGTTCAGACGGCAGAACTCTTCGATCTGCTCATCGCTGCCCGGTTCCTGGTTAGCGAACTGGTCGCAGGGGAAACCGAGGATAACGAAGCCTTGGTCTTTATATTTCTTATAGAGTTCCTCCAGCCCGTCGTATTGCGGTGTAAAGCCACATTTCGATGCGGTGTTAACAATCAGAATAACTTGACCTTTGTAGTCAGCGAGATTCACCTCTTTGCCCTTGTTGTTCAGGGCTTTAAAATCATAGATGGTTGCCATAAAGTCATTTTCACATTTTCACATTTCCTCATTTTTTGGGTCCCCGACGTAAACCAAGCCGTAGGCTGTTTGCGGCGGGGAGAGCGGAGGCAGGAGTCGTTCTGTCGATTTAGCAGAGCGGTATCGACATCACGATCTCCTTGCCGAACGCGAATTACATCATTGCCATGAGGAAGTTGTCATAGCCCAGGCGGTCGATGAGTTTGAGGTACTGAGCTTCCCACTCCATGTGCTCTTTCTCGCCGTCGATCCATTTCTGGATGAGTTTCTGCGTAGGATAATCGTCCGCAAAAGCCTGTGCGAGTTTGCTCATCTCCTCAACAGCATCAGCCTGGTAATCCGACTCAATCTGCTGCTTCGGATCGTCGTAGAACGGGAACTCGATGGTCTTCATTGCCTCCTGCAGGTCAGCGGGCTTGCAACCGAGCTCTACCAAGCGGTTGAGTACCTCTTCAGCCTCATCCCACTCTTCTTCGGCTTCGGCTTTCCACTTGTCAGCCAGCTTGTTCCAGCCGTTCAGACGATCGTACGCCGAGAAAGCGAAGTGTTGCTTACTGTTACCAAACCATACTGCGCCCATATAGGCGAATCCTTTTAATGCTTCTTCTCTTGTCATATCGCGTGTGGCTATCCTCGTACATGTACCAAAACTCCGTTTTAGTAATAAGTACTCGGATGCACCCGCTCTTCGGTCTGCACGCACTTCGTTAGCGTACATCCCGAGGGAGTGGAGGCTCCTCTAAGCCACGTGAGAGGGGTTAAAATTAAACATTTGTGATTATATTATTGTTTTCTTTTCAGTCCTTCGATGAGTTTGTCGAGTGTCGGAATCATCTGAATCAGTTCTTCTTCCTCGCCCGTTTTGAGTGCGATGTCGCGTCTGAGACAATCCGGGATGCTTTGCGCTTGCTCGAACATCGCTTTGCCTTGGTCGGTCAGCGCCACTATACGCGTGCGTGTATCCTCTTTACCGCGTGTACGTGTGATCAGTCCGGCTTTCTCCATTCGTTGGAGTAGGGGAGTGACGGTATTAGTATCCAAGAGCAGACGGTTTGCAATGTCGCATACCGGTTGTTTGTCTTGCTCCCACAAGACGAGCAGTACCAGATACTGCGGATAGGTGATACCCATCTGAGCAAAATACGGTTGATACGCACCCGTCACCAATCGTGCCGCTGTGTACAAACGGAAGCAAAGTTGATTATCTAATTTCAGTTGTTCGCAAGTCATATATTCTTTATTTTTTTTATTTGGGTCCCCAGCGTAAACCAGCGTAGCGTTTGCGATGGGGAGAGCGGAGGCCTCAATGCGCTTTTATGTCGCCTGGCGGGTTCCCTGCAAGCATCGCGCAGTAGGGTGAGAGGCGACATCTGTAGCGCTGAGTGCCGAACGCGATATGTCGCTCACGACGCAAAATTACGAAAAACATTTTAATATCGCAAACGATATATCTATTTTCTGCAAAAATGGATGCTCTTTTTGATGAAAATGCATTCTTTAGTGAGCAAACAGGGGTGGAAAGTGTTCTCTATTTGGTTATTCCCACATATGCGAGCAGGATGATGTTCATCATCAGTGCGTATATGATAGCGGGTATAGCGATGATCTCGTTGTTAAAGATCAGTGGGCTGCATGCGATGGTGATAGCTTGTGCGGCATTCTGCATACCGATCTCGATAACCAGTGTGCGCCGCTCCCCGGTGGTGAGTTTCATCAGCCACGCGAGCAACGCTCCGCAGCCCGTTGTAGCCAATATAAGTACGGTCATTGTGAGTCCTAACGAGGCAAACTCAGCCACGATGGTCTGTTTGTGTTGAACGAAAAATACCGTCACTAACAGCACCAATGCCGGCATAGCGATACGTTTGAGGACATTGTGGATCTTCGCTGCGGCTTGGGCGCGGAAGATGTTCACGACAAACCCTGCCGATATAGGCACGACCATCAGCACAATGTTTTGGATCAACAGGTTCCCTATTGGCAACTGAATGCTGACATCTGCAAACTGAATACTCTTCATCACCCATGTCATGATAAGCGGTAGGGTAAAGAGCGTGATGATACTGCTGCATGCTGTTAGTGTAACCGAAAGTGCCACATCGCCTTTTGCCAGCATCGAGAATACATTACTCGAACTGCCTCCCGGACTGCATGCAACGAGCATAATTCCGATGATGAACAAGGCTGAATACTGATGGCTGATAGCTGATAGCTGAATAATCCCCCACGCGATGAGAGGGAGCAGGGCAATCTGACCGATAAGTCCAACTATCACCGGTTTCGGGCGTTGAGCGATGAGTTTGAAGTCTTGCACCTTGAGTGTCAACCCCAAGTCGAACATAAGCAACGTCAGTATTGGTAGTACAATAAATATAGCGTTCATAATTATACAATGTTTTTTATCTATCCGTTTGCTCTTTGTAATGCTGCGCGACCGAGGTCGGTCATCAGACCGCGCACTTCCAGCTCAGCGCAGCGTTGTTTGTTCAGTTCAGTCCAATGACTCCGTTTCTGTCGCGGTGAGAGACGTTGCGCCAGACGACCGTCAGGCAGCCGTTTCAGCGTGGAGTCGATCCAGCCGAAACAAAGCGCCTCTTCCACCACATCCAGATACGGCAGACATACCCCTTCGGGTTTGTTTTTCCCGCGGTACATAGCAATCCAACAGCATTTTTCTGTTGCAGCATGCAGCTCGAACCACTCTCTGAGTTGCGTCCGCTCGCTATATTCCAACATATCAACTATATCCATCTCAGGTCGACAATAAACATATCATTCCTCCCGAGGTATTATCATGATGCTCAGTTCGTAGAGCAGGTAAATAGGCAGGGTCACAATCAGCAGTGTGAACGGGTCGCCCGTAGGCGTGATGACGGCTGCGATGATCAGTATGCCGACGAACACATGTCCGCGGTAGCGCTTGAGGTGCTCACGCCGAAGAATGCCGAGCTTTGCCAGCAACCACGTCAACACAGGTATCTCGAACATAAGCCCCATGAAGATAGATAGTACCAGCAGCAGGGAGATATACGATGTCAAACTGATCCGGTTGACCACAATATCACTGACCTGATACGTGCTGAGCATCTTGAACGACAGCGGGAAGATGACAAAGTAATTGAGCGCCACGCCGCCGGCGAACAGCACCAGCGCACTGAGCACAAAGATCAGCGAATAGCGCTTCTCGTTCTGATAGAGCGCAGGCGCTACAAAGCCGTACAGCCAGGCTACTATCAGTGGCAGGACGATAACGAAACCCACGCACAGTGCTACCTGCACATGCGTGAAAAACTGCGCCGTGACATCGATATTTATCAGTTGCTGCCCGGGCTCCAGAGGACGGAAGATAAACTCAAACAGCGGCTGCTTGAAGCAGAATGCTGCAATAGACGCTATCAACCATGCTGCGAGAGACTTGAGCAACACCGAACGCAGTTCGTCCAGATGCTCCCAGAAAGAGAGGTCGCTAACGCTGTTAGACCGTTTCACTGTTAGACCGCTCGCTTTGCTCGCTGTTAGACTTTTTCAGATCCTCTTTCTGATCCTCCTCGTCGGCTTTTCCGTTTACGCCGTCTTTGAAGGACTTGACGCCCTTACCCAGACCGCGCATCAGTTCTGGAATCTTTTTACCGCCGAAAATCAGCAAAATAACGAGTACAATAAGAATAATTTCCCAAGTTCCAAGCATAATATTTCAAGTTTATGGGTTATAATTTATGATTGCTTCAGTTGTTCCACAAGGTTGTCAATCTTCTGCATCTCTTCCGGGATGTGAATGCGTTGCGGGCAATGCGGGATGCAGTGGTCGCAACCTATACAGTGGTCTGCCTGCCGCTCTCTGGGCACCGTACGGTTGTAGCCGTTCAGCCACCGACGAGCCGGCACGTTGTCCTCGGTGAGCATGTTGTTGTAATGGCTGAAGATCGCCGGTATATTCAGTCCGTACGGACACGGCATGCAATAGTTGCAGGCGGTGCAGGGGATAGCGTTGAGGTTGCAAATCTCGTCCGCAAGGTGCATGAGCAGCGCGTCCTCTTCGGCTGTGATAGGTCGCAGTGGCGAGTACGTGCAGCAGTTCTCCTTGAGATGCTCCATATACGTCATTCCCGACAGCACGGTCAGGATCTTCTCCGGTGTGCCGGCGTAACGGAAAGCCCACTCGGCAGGCGTGGCGTTGATGTCCGCACGCTTCATCTCCTTGAGGATGTGCGTGGGTTGTTTCGCCAGACGACCGCCTAACAGCGGTTCCATGATCACGCCCGGTATACCGCGTTTAGCCAACTCGTCGTACAAGTACGAGGCGTTGGTGTTGCGCGGGTTATTGCGCTTGGCGTAGTGCCAGTCGAGGTAGTTGAGCTGTATCTGCACGAAGTCCCAATGGTACTTGCCCTCGTCGTGCCAGCGGAGTAGCATGTCAAAGATCCGTACATCGCCGTGGTACGAGAACCCGAGGTTACGGATGCGACCTTTCTGTTTCTGCTCCACGAGCCAGTCAAGGATGCCGTTGTCCATATAGCGGGCGTTGAAAGTCTCAAAGGCATCTTTGCCCCGTGCTCCGCCGCCTATACTGTGTAGCAGCAGATAATCCACATAATCCGTGCGCAGGTATTGGAGCGATCGCTCGAACATCGCCTGCGATTCCTTCTTCGGCCACGCCGCGTCGGAGAAATTGCTCAGTTTGGTCGCTATAAAGTAGCTGCTGCGCGGATGGCGACTGAGGGCTATACCCGTCGCTTCTTCCGAGTGCCCCTGGCAATACACCGGCGATGTGTCGAAATAGTTCACACCGTGCGCGAGAGCATAATCCACCAACTCGTTCACGGCTTCCTGGTCAATAGGCGCGTCAGCATTCTCGCGGGCTGTACCCGTAGCGGTGGTCGGCAGACGCATCATGCCAAACCCCAGGAGTGACACCTTGTCGCCCGAGTTGGGATTGACTCGATACGTCATCTGTGCGGGATCAGATTCGCTTTCGACTTTCGACTTTTGACTTTCTACTTTCTTGCGGCACGCCGATAGCAATACGGATGTTCCGGCTACGGCTGCTGTACTATGTTTGATAAATTCTCTTCTGTTCATAAAGCCATTTTCTCATTTCCTCATTTACTCATTTTTACATTTAACCGACCATGTGGGTGGTGTTTCCTTCCACATAGATCGCACTGAACGGTCGTGCGGGGCAGAGGTGTTCGCACTTGCCGCAGCCTATGCAGCGCTCGTTGTCAATAGCCGGCACGAGGACTGTTCGTCCGTCTGCCGTCGTGTGTCCCACCATCTGGATAGCGTCCGCCGGACAATGGCGGGCACACGCGCCGCAATGGTCGCCGCCCGTCACAGGGATGCAGTTCTGCTCGATCCACACCGCGTGACCTATATGAATGAAGGGCTTGTCTTCTTGCCGGATTGCCTGAATAGCGCCCGTTGGACACACCTCAGAACAACGTGTACATTCCGGTCGGCAGTAGCCGCGCTCGAACGACATCTCGGGTTGCATCAGCCGCATCGGGTCGGACGACGGCCGTAGCACGTTGTTCGGGCACGCACTCACGCATAGCTGACACGCCGTGCAATGACGGTTCATGTTCCTTGCCGACACCGATCCCGGAGGGGTGACAGCTGTCTCACGCTTCGGCGCTACTTTGTCCTCTATCTCTGCAAGGCCGCCATCGACTTTGATCTTCGTCTGCGCCATCGCTGCTGTACCTACCGCCACTGCCGCTCCGGTCAGAAAGGCTCGTTTCGATTTATCAACAGGGCTTTCAGCGTCGGGGGTATTTAGCCTTTTGTCTTTTAACGAAGTGGTCTTTTGTCTTTGAGCGAACGAAGTGAGCGGTCTATAACTTATCGCCTTATCGTGGCACTTGTCGATGCAATCGCCACAAGCCACGCAGCGCGTCAGATCCACCGTGCCGTTCTTGAAGTCGATGGCTGTAGCTTTGCAGTTCCTGGTGCAAAGGCCACACTTGCGACACTTGTCCTCGTTGATCTGAATGCGGAACAATGATAACCTTGCGAAGAATGACAGGATTGTACCCACCGGGCAAACGGTGTTACAGTACGTACGACCATTGCGCCAAGCCAGTACACCCAAGATACCGAGCGTCAGCAGAGCTACGATGAATGCCGTAACACTCCTCATCCAGATCTCCGCTTCGGAGAACATATAACTGTCGAAATTACTTTCAATTGCTGCCAAGCCGTTGATGAGCAGGTCATACAGCGGTCGGAAGAGCGAATTGATGATGCGTCCGTAAGCAGAGTAGGGTGCCAGCAAGGTTGTCACCGGCGCAAAGCCGATGATCAGGCACACAATGAACACCGCCAGAACAGAGTAACGCAGCCATTTCTTCTCCGGCGAGTAGCTGTAGCGGTTCTTCTTCGCTTTGCGTCCGAACCAGCCGAACAGATCCTGCATCACACCCAGCGGGCAGATAATGCTGCAATAGAGCCGCCCGAACAGCAGCGTCAGAACAATCAGTCCTACTAACACACCGAAGTTCAGTGCCATCAAGGCAGGCAGGAATTGGATCTTGGCGACCCAACTGAGCCAAAGGTTGATACGCCAACTCACACCGAGAAACAGCAGTGTCACGGCTATGTAAAACAGAGTGGCGAGTAGTATTCGAATCTTGCGTAACATAAAGCCATTTACCATTTAGTCATTTACCATTTTAGTGGGCAAGACGGGCTTGCAAAATATCCACACACTCCTCGATGCGCTCGATGTCGGCAATTTGCGTGTCAATCGGGCACATCGATGAGCGGTCGCGGTTGAGTATCATCGGTACTTCTTCAGTGGCAAACACGAGTATTCCCTGCTGCTCAAGCAGTTGCTTGGCAGGTGTGCAGATAATGTTCGTGTGCACCTCTCTGACGCCTCCTGTTGCCATGATGGCTGCGGCAGATTTACCGATGATCTTGTCGGCTACCACAGCCCCTTGCAGTCGTTCGGGTTGCTCGCTGAGCAGTTGGAGCAGGTCTTGCACGCCGCGGTTGGCGTGGGTGGTCAGGGAGTCGTTGTTATAGACTAGCAGACTCAGCCCTTGCTCGTTGAGCATATCGAGCATCTGAAATCCTTCAGCGCTCGCACCGCGCAGGATAGCTTCTTGTTGTTCCTGCGCCTTCGCATCCAACGGTTTCTTTCCTTGTTTGACGCAGCCTGTCAGCACTCCGGCGAGCAGCGCTGCTGCGAACAGTAAGTAATGTTTCATAGTCGTATCATTTTAGTTAGAAGCTCCATCTCAGTCCGGCAAGAACGCTCGTGCCGGGCATCGGAAAGCCTTTGTTAATCTCGTATTGTTGCCCGAGGATATTGTCCACGGTGATGTTTGCCCACAGCCCTCGCCACAAGCGGACGGAAGCGTGAGCGTTCCAGAGCACGTAGCTCTCTTTCTGCTGTTGCGCACCGGTTGCCAGGTATAAGCCGTGGATGTACTGCACATCGGTGCCTACGCGGAAACGGTCGTGGTGGTAACGGGCGGCGATGTTAAGTTTGTGCTCCGGCGCACCGGGTTGCGGATTCGACATGTGCAGAAAACAGTAATTGGCGCTCACCCACAGCCCTTGGATGATGTTGTAGGCGAACTCCGTCTCCAGACCGCAGTTCTTCATCTCACCGGTGTTGACGTTCTTCGGTTTGCCGTCAGTCATCTGCGTGACGATCATGTTCGTCGCATGCAGGTAGAAGATGTTCACACCCAGACGGATGCGGCGATCCAACAAGTATTGACGGTACGACAGCTCATAGTTCCATACGTTCTCCGCACGCAGGGAGTCGTTGGCAGGCTTGTACATGTACAGTTCGCGAATCGTCGGGTTGCGAAAACCACGGCTGACGAGCGCTTTGATCTCGGCGTTCTGCGGCAACAGGAACGACAAACCGCCTTGCGGGATGTATGCTATGCCGCTCTGGCTGTGCCAATCGAAACGTACACCGGCATCAAGGGCGAACCATGATGTTACCTGCTGGTGGAAGTCGATATACCCCGCCAACTCGTATTGCACCTTGCGGATGATGTCGGTCTCTGCGCCGTCCGTTATGGCGGCGTTCCATGCATGCCCGCCGAAATGCTGGTAGTCAAAACCGAACGTCGTGCGGTTGCCGCGGAACAGTGCCACGGACTGATACAGCGATACACCAGCCATGAAGTCCGTGTGGTGGTAGAGCGCTGTCTGCGGCGTGCCTCCGGCTGCAGCATAACCGTCGTTGATTGTATGATGACCACCGCTGTAATAGAGCCGGATAGCACCGGATGTCTTGTCGTATTGGTTTTCGATCGAGAGTGCCGCTGTGCCGCGAAGAATATGCATGATGTTGTCTATCATCGGCGCATCAACCGTGCCGGGGTTCTGCGAATTGAAGTATGCCACATTCCCCGTTGCTCCGATGCGCCAATGGTCGGTCAACTCGTATCCTAACCGCACAAATCCGTTGTATTCGTCAAACCCCATGCGCTCGCGATGCCCCTTCGTACGGCTGTAGTTGAACCCTGCCGCATGGCTGTACTTACCCTTGCGCAGTTGGTTGGATATGCCGGCATCCACCGTGTAGTATGATCCACCGCGCGCATGGATATCGGTCATTATAGTGTCGTTCTTCGGCTGGCGCGTGACGATGTTTATCACACCGCCCATGGCATTCGAACCATAGAACAGCGATGCCGGACCGCGGATGACCTCCACGCGCTCGGCGAGCATCGTCTGGTAGTTGTCGGCTATAGGATGACCGTATAGTCCGGCGTACTGCGGCAGACCGTCAATCAATACAAGTATGTCCGTGTTCGGCGCACCGCCTATGCCCCGCACCTTGATGCCACCCGAACCGCCGGTGCTTACGCCGTAACCGAGCACACCGCGTTGGGTCACGAATAGTCCCGGCACCTCTGTTGTCAGTGTCGGCAGCACATTGATCTCGCTACGTTCCTCCAGCTGAGCCTGACTGATCACGCTCACCGTCATCGGCAGCATACGGGCATCGACCTCCGACCGCGTACCGGTGGCTACTACCTCAGGCAGATCAACAGTACGCACACTGTCTAGACCTTCCGCCGCATGAACAGGGAGAATGGAAATCAACAAACAGACAAGAATCCATAGCTGAGGCCTATAATAGTAGTGTGACATGATATGCTATTATTAATTCTGCTGCAAAGGTACGAAAAATTTTTGACATTTGCAAGAAAAACACAAAAAAAGCGACCTAAGTCGCTCTTTTTTATTCCATCCCGTCTTCATCTATCCACTTCTCTCCCGGTAATGCCATATGCATCCCGTTTTCATTATTGTATCTCCTGCAATTCGCCTGTTACGGAGTCGATGATAAAGCCTCGGACGGTCACGTCTTTAGGGATGAGCGGATGCGTCTGGATGGTCTTGACGGTCTTGCGAACGGAGGTCTCGGTGTCGCGGAAGCCTTCGAGCCAATGATTGAGATCGATGCCGCACTCACGGATAGTATCGAGCGTCTCGTCCTTTATCCCGCGTGCTTTCATCACATGATGGAAATGCGCATAACTCATGTGACACGCGCCGCATTGCGAATGTGCAACCACCATGATCTCCTCCACACCCAGTTCATAGATAGCCACTATCAGGCTGCGCATAGCTGAGTCAAACGGTGTGATGATCAGTCCTCCGGCGTTCTTGATGATCTTGGCATCACCGTTCTTTAGTCCGAGCGCCGCGGGAAGCAACTCCGTCAGTCGCGTGTCCATACAGGTGAGCACAGCCAACTTCTTGTCGGGGTACTTGTCGGTGATGTACTGCTCGTAGCCTTTCTGCGCCACGAAAGAGCGGTTGTAATCAATAATTTGGTCTATCATACTAATTGATTTAGTTTAAATAATTGTCATTGCAAGTAACGCACATGTGTTTGTCCATTTTCTCTTTGTTTGCGTCATTTATGGCGCAAAGTTACGAAAATATTATGACATTTGCAAGAGAGAAGTGAATATTTATGCAGAAATGGTAGAGAAAAGTGCGAATTTTATGTTGCAATATAATACATGATCACTCCTACTATTGCTATCTGCACAAGCAGTATTGCCGGTATGCCCCATGTGAACTTGCGATGCAGTGTTTTATGATGCCAGACCTTCATGCCTACCATCGCACCTACACTGCCGCCGAGAGCCGCCAACCAGAGTAAGGCTGATTCCTCGATCCGCCATTTCGAGCGCTTGGCTTTCCACTTATCGATGCCGAACAAAAAGAACGTCAGAATATTGATTGCCGCCAGTGCAAGGGTAAATAAGTTTTTCATTATATCAATATTCTTGTTTGTTTGCGATATTCGGCATACTCGGGTTTGTTGGCGAGTTGGCGTTTCTCCATAAGAGGAATGCTGATGCCGAGAAACAACGCGGTCATGGCTATAGCACCGCCGATATACATATCTATGCCGTTCAAAGATGCGTACATGATCCATATACCCCACCAGAACTGTATCTCGCCGAAGTAGTTCGGGTGGCGACCGTGCTTCCAAAGTCCCACATTGCAGACTTTTCCGGAATGAGCGGCACGGAAATCATGACTCTGTTTGTCAGCAATCAGTTGGATAGTAGCAGACGCAAGGCATACAATGAAACCGAAGACGACTCCTACAAGTCTGATACCTGACGGCTGACAACTGACTACTTCATATAGTTTCAAGCCTGGCAGCATGGCAGCAAACACCACCAACGTCGGCATCATATTCAAGCCAAAGAGATTGATGGTGTGGAACACAAACGGATGTCGGTCGCGGTATTTTGTGTAACGCCAATCTTCGTGCGCGATGCCTTTGAAGGTAATCGCCCAATTACGCGTAAGTCGCCAGCCCCAATACCAAGAAGCAACAAGTAGCATAATAACCGGCACCGACCATACACCTGTATAAAATGCCCAAAGCAAAAATGCTATTGGCGGGAAGACGCTCCAATAAGGATCATAGACGGACACGTTCTCATAAAGCAGTCCGAAACACCATACGACAATCGTCGCCAGTACGTCGGCCAATAGCAAGGCGCATATTGGCTGCATAGCATGCGTCATAAACCAGTTAAACAGCAGCCAACCGGCAACTCCTGCTAACACATATATGGCGGCTATCAGCGCCACACTACACCATTTTGAATAATCTCGTTTCATACTGATTAATTTGCATCATATCCAATCGGTCGAAATTGTTCTTGTTCCTCGCTATAAACATAACCGGCTTCGTAGAGGATCGCTTTGATCTTCTCCGGCTCGGTATTAAAGTTATAGCACAACGATTCGAGCGAATCAAATTCCTCGTCTCTGAGCAGCATGTTGATGCTCGATACCAATATGGCAGGGTTTTGCGGTAAGTAGTCCATTATTTGTGCTTGCTATATTTAGCTTTTACTATTTCGTACGAATTGCGCGTGAGATCTTTGAGCAAGTCGTCCGCAGCAGTATTGGGGTTGATGCCTATCCAATGCTTAGGCGATTCGTTGTACGGGTTGCCGATGCATTCGTATTGTGCTTTCAGTTCGTCAATTCGTTCGGGCTGGCACTTGAGCGAGATGACATGGTAGTCATTGCAATCGAAGAACGCGAACATGTGCCCGCAGACATAGAAGACGAGCACTCCCTCGCCGTTCTTGAACTTGACAAACGGCAACTTCTCTTCTACGTCTTCACCGAGGGATAGGCAATATTCGCGATAGTCGTCTATGTACATCGGATTTATTGATTTAGTTTAATCGCTTACTTTACATAATCCCAATGATTTCCAATAATAGCCAAAAACGCAATCAGGACAATCATGGCAATTGCGGTAATCATTAGTCCTATTCCCGTCACCACAGCAACTGTCAGCATAAACGACAGGATTAGCGCAATATAAGCCCAAAACAAAACCTGTTCTGAATAATGATGTCTATGCTTGGTAGAAAATTCATCCACAAACTTATTGGCAAATGTCTCGCAATTGTTGTAGATGAGTCTGTAGCGATTATACCGATGGCGAAGCACCAAATCTTCTATATTGACTTCATGCTTCAGCTTATAGCTTCTGTAGTGCAGAAGTTTCCGCGTGGATAAAAACTCCTCATAACTGACTATCTCCACGCCTTTAAGCGTCCTGTGAACTACATAAAGATTCCTGTCATATTTGAACAGAATGCCTTTATGACGAATCAGGCGTCCCAGTTTGGCAGACGTAGCAGTTATGAGAAATATTTTGCCGTTAGCTGTAATCATATCTACTTATTTATTGGTTTTGTATATATCACCTTCACAATATTTCAACAAATTAGTAAGATTGTTTCTTTTCGATTCATAGTTTTCCTACCAGTTCAAGAATCTTCTGCCTTGTAGCATCGGTCTTTTGTTAGTCGATCTTGGCTGTGACGTGACCCATGTTCTCCACTTGCCAGTAGTTGCAAATGTCGCGGAACTCGGCGGGCCTTGTAGAATAAGGATTTTCATATTATCTCAAATTAGTGTTTCTATATTAGCTAAACGTAAATGGTAAGAATCGGCCGGTACGATGGCAATAGGCTTTGTATTCCTCGCCGAAGTCACGGCGAAGGCGTTTCTCTTCGCTCAGTACTTGAACGATCATGATTACTACGAAAACTACCCAAACCAGCAAGGCTTGCCACGTCCAAAGCCATACGATGTAACCGAGCAAATAGATGAACGTGCCGGTAAGCATCGGATTGCGGTTGAGGCGATACGGACCGTCGGTCATCAGGTGTTGCGTACGCGAACCTATCTCATGGTCGAACGCGTCCATAGGGTTGCCTTTGCCGCAGCGTTTCATATAAACAATAGTCCACACGCTAAGCGTTAATCCGCCAAGTATTAGAATACCCGTTATGGAAGCGCGCAACACTCCGATATGCTCCAACGCCGGCATCCCTGACACCAACCACATAATCGTCGGCAGCAGCACGACGAACATCACTCCACCCAACACATAGCCGGCTATATTAAGAAATCTTATCATATTATGATCGCTCGGCGCAACTCTTTCACCATCTCGTCATATTCCGCCTCGGTCAGATAGACCTTACCGGGATTCATCTGGAAGGTACCACCATAATCCGGACCATCCACATACTTCGGTGCCAGATGGAAATGCAGGTGACTCAGTTTGTCGGAATAGGCGCCGTAATTGATTTTCTCCGGCTTGAAGAGCTGTTGCATCGCGCGCGTCACGTCCGCCACATCCGCCATGAACAGATTACGCTGCTCGTCATCCAGTTCATTTAGGTCATTCACGTGCTTGTCGTACGCCACCAGGCAACGGCCATGATAGGTCTGCTCTTTGAACAGGAACGCACGCGATACACGCAGGTGACAAATCTCAATCATGAGATTGTGCAAGGTCTCATTGTTGGTACAATAAAGACAATCTTTGGGGTCTGAATACATAATTCGATATGTTTTATATAGTTATGATTTATGCTAATGCATCGATGATATGTTATAGTTTAGCCACCAGCTCCACTATCTTCTGCTTGGTGGCATTTGTCTTTTGCTCGTCGATCTTGGCGGTGACGTGACCCATGTTCTCAACTTGCCAATAGTTGCAGATGTCGCGGAACTCTGCGAGTGCGCCATCATAAACGCCGGGCGAATAGGACGAGCATAGGAGCGCCATCTTCTTTACCTTAGCCGGTGCGTTGACGCAGTACATACGTTGGATAGGAGCCTGAATCTGTGCGCTGAGTGTGAAGTAATAGATCGGTGCAGCCAGCACGAGCACATCGGCTTCTGCCATCAGCGGATAAAGCTCCTGCATGTCGTCTTTCTGGATGCAAGCACCGTTGCCCTTGCCGTGGCAGTACTCGCACGCCAGACAGCCTGCTATATGCTTGTGCGCCACGTTGACGAGCGTCACGTTATGACCTGCTGCCTCGGCAGCGTTCTTGTACTCTTCCGCCATCCAAGCGGTGTTTCCTTTGGCTCTCGGTGAGCCTTGTAGAATGAGGATGTTCATAGTATTTAATTATAGTTGTTTTAACTTCTCAAATTATTTATGAGGTCGCGGAGACTTGGTCAACCCTGTAGAAGTTTTTGCGGCTTCGACCTGCTCGGACATAAATGGTTCGTGGAGCACATAGTGCTTGTAACACGAGAGACCGAGTGTAGTGAGCGGCAAGGCAATGATCATACCGATGACTCCCATCAATGCGCCCCAGAAACTAAGGCTGAGCAGGATAGCGGCAGGTCCGAGACCGGTCACTTTGCCCATGATCTTCGGCACAAGGAAAGTGTCTTGGAAAGTCTGCACGACGATGAACACAATCGCCATCAGCAGTAATGTCAGCCACACGGGTTGACCGGTCTGCGCTGATTGTACCAGACACAGCAGGATACATGGCGGGATGCCAAGCGCTTGCATGTAAGGTACCAGATTAAGCACGCCTATGATGAGACCCATGACGAATCCCATCGGCATACCCGTAATCGTAAAACCGATGGCGAAAAGGATTCCTACACATAGCGCTACCATTCCTTGACCACGGAAATAAGCGTTCATATTAACGCTCATCTCGTGCACCAACGTCGTAATCTCGGCATAGTATTTCTGCGGCACGTAACTACGCCAATTGGCGCGGATGCGTGGGAAAGCAATCATCAGGAATACAAGGTACATCAAGCCAATAAAGATGACCACCAGTTCGCTCAACCAACTCAGCCCGCCGGTGATCCATCCGCCTAACTTAGGCAAGAAGTTCTTGATGGCGTTTCGCACTTCCGGATAGGACAGCATGGATTCCAAGTTCAGCCCGTCAAGCGTGGAATGGATCTTCTCTTGCTGCTCAGGTGTGAAGTACTTATCGGCATCAAAATGCGCGAAATACTGCTCTACAGCCACAGCCGCCGACTTTACTTCCCGTCCAATAGCCGGGATAATCAGATAAACTGCCAGCGATAGCAAACCAACAAACAGGATGAGCGTGATAGCCACCGACAAACCGCGGAACTTCACGCGGCACTTATGCTGAATGAAGTTCACCAGCGGATCAAGTAACCACGCCAATAGAAAACTGACAAAGAACGGCAGTAATACGCCGTAGAGACGAGAGAGCATAGTTATATTATTTTAAAATATTACAATATGATTTCCATTCCTATTTTCTGCGGGTGCATACCCATATTCTGATAGAAGCGAATTGCAGAGTCGTTACCTGTCCATACATTGAGCGTAATGGCATAACAGCCTATCGACGTGGCATAGGCGCGCACAAACTCAAACAATGCCCTACCGATATGCTTATCGCGCGCGGACTCGTCCACACACAGGTCGTCAATATAGAGGGTCTTGCGGTCTTGCAACAGACGGTCATCTTTCACTTCCGTTATCTGGCAGAACGCATAACCAAGCACCTCACCGTCATCGAACACAAAGATGGGTTTAGTCTCATCTCTGAGCAGCGTTTCCAACTCCTGTTCGTTATACTTGGTGGTGTTTGCTTTGAACAGATCCGGTCGCAAACGATGATGCACCATATCCACCTGATGCAGCAAGTCGATCAGACGCGGAATATCTTCTATGGTCGCTTTTCTAATCATATTAACATTCTTGTTTGTTTGCGGTAAGTAGTCCATATTGTTAAAACAAGGTTTTTAACAACTCAATAGACAATTCTGTTTGTTCTTCCAGGATGGGTGCCACATTGAGCATGTGCCGCTGGTCGGTGACATCCCAATGGTAACCATTCGGGATGTTTTTGGTTTCCCCTTGCAGCACAAATACATACCCGAACGTCTTGCCGTCTTTGAGCAACCTGTCAATGCACAATACACGGCGATTCCGCTTGTCAATCACTATGTTGCGCCAGATAAATTGTGAAGGCTGTGTAGTATGTGTTTGCCCGAAAGTCGTTCGCCAGATCATCAGCGTGCCCTCGTTATCGACTTCATAGTCGGGGAATAAATCGACATACTTCTCGCATTTGAACGCATACACGTCTTGTTTCACTTGTTTGAACTCGCTCACCGCGAATGGCAAGTCTTTTTGCACCGATTGTGCGTATTGCGCGTCTGTCAGCGGCTTTTGTATTCCGCACGAGACGAAACCCAATGCCGTCAATGCAAGAGCGATTAGTTTTTTCATATTTTGTTTAATACTTCATTGAGTTCTTTTATGCTTGCGCAGGTCTGCCAACTGACAAACCGCTGTGCAGCGATGCGGTTCAGTTCTGTGTCATCCACAAAGATCGTTTGCCCGTCACCAATCGCGTTGGCAACATGCCGAAAGAATGCTTCGGCGGGCTTGGTCAGTCCAAGCTCAAATGACAGGAATACGCCATCAAACAGACTCTCAACCTGCTGCCGATAAAGCGACAAGGTATGTTGCCAATGTATCGCGTCGGTGTTCGACATGAGATAGATATGATAGCCTTTCATGCGCAATTGATGTATAGTTTCCCATACTTCGTCCGGAATACCGGCATGTATCTTATTCCATGCGTCAAACACTTGCTGCTCTGCCGTGCCGGGCTTGCAAAGCGCCAGCACATTGCTTATGAAATAGTGCGTGTCACATTCCCCTCTTTCAAATAGCGCTCGAAGCGTATCATCTTTGTCATTCCCGAAGCCGAGAACATTCGTTATATTCTCGTCCGATAAGAATTGCCGAAGGTCATTCAGACACCCTTCTCTGTCATGCTTCATCAGCACACCGCCATAATCAAAGACGATGTTAGTGGTGTCGGTTTTCATTACTTCTTCTTATTCCCAACCGTTGTAATGAATATTCTCCGGTTTGTATTTGTCTTTGATTTCCGGTTGCTCAGCCGGCACGCCCACGGGCACGACGCACAGCGGGATGATATGCTCAGGAAGGGCGAGCATCTCTTGCACCATTTTCGCACGATTCATATCGGGATGCAGACCTGTCCAAACGGCGCCAAGCCCCATCGCGTGAGCCGCCAGCAGCAGGTTCTCGGTGGCGGCTGACACATCATTGATCCAGAAATCCGCCATCTCACCCGGTATAGCTTTGCTAAGATCACCGCACGGGATGATTGCTACTGCCGGTTTGTTGCTGCAACGGGAGTAGGGGAGCGCCTTACCCAGCGCCTCGATCTTCGCTTCGTCGGTCACTACGATAAATGCCCATGGCTGTTTGTTGATAGCCGAAGGAGCGGCCATCGCGGCACGCAACAGCGTGTCCAACTGTGCCTCGCTGATTTTCTCACCGGTGAACTCACGCACGGATACGCGCGTCATAATGTTTTGAATAGCCTCGTTTTCCATAACTTTGGGTTGATTACTGCACGCAGCAAAACTGATTGCCGCCAATGCAAGGATGATTAGTTTTTTCATATTTACAAATGATATTCAATGCTAAGTTTAGCCCATGCACCGGGTTGTAGCACTCCGCCGTAGTCGTAGTAATGGCGGTTGGTGATGTTCGTGCACGACACGGCAAAACGCCAATGGGTGAGGTCGTAGTATATCTTGCCATCCAACAGGAGCACCGGTCGGAAGTCGATTACAGTGCCGTCGGCATTATTAAACTGCCCTACGCGCTCACGGTACATAAGTGTCCATGCAGCACCGAGGCCTGCGTAGATACCATGTTCAACTTGCGCAACGACTTTATGCCTGAGGTAGTCCAGATACCGTGAGTTGGTCAGCTGCAGGTTGATGTCGAGGTTCGTAAACGCATACGTGATCTGCACGTTCCTAAGCCACCTGTTGAGCCTGTACTGCACGCTGCACTCCACGCCGAGGGTATTCACCCGTTGCTGATTCTGCGCATGGTAGGGACGTTTGGCGTCTTCCGCCACATAAATCCAGTCGATAATATCGCGTCCCCAACGATGGTATAGTTCGGCATTCACAGCCATCGTACCTGCCCCATCGAAGACATGCTTGTATGCAGCTCCTAATGATGCAGTCCATGCTTTTTCGGGCATCAGATCCGTATTGCCGAGTTGGTTGCCTGCATCGTAATACAGGTCGGTGAACGTAGGCATTCGCAGCGAACGGTTGGCATTGGCGTAGAGCGACACGCCGCAATCGAAGGCATAACCCAGATCCGCGCCTACCGTCCAATGATGCGCGAACGAGGTGTTATAGACGCCGCCTGCCGTGAGGGATGTCGACAGATGTTGCACGTGGAAGGTCTGCTGCGCGAAATACTGGATGTTCAGCCGGTTGTGGTCGCCGAAGTTCGTCGAGTGGATATTCTCGTTGCGTGCCTCGATGCCCACCGTTGTCTTACCTACCGACGAAGCATAATGTGCCTGCAGTGCTGCCGTGGTGTTCTGCGTCAGGTGGCGATTGGATGGTGTACCTCTATGCCACTCGTAGCGGTCATGGTTCGCCCTATATGCAGCCATCGCGTCCAGTGACCATTTGCCCCAACTATGCGTATATCGCACCGAACCGAAAGCCGTGCGCGTGGCATCGAACTGATCCTGCGAACCGAACCCGTAGAACATTCCCGCTCCGGCATCTTTGTACTGCGCCCCGGCTTGCATCTCCAGTCCGCGCCATGTGGCGTTGAGGTAGATGTTCGCGCCGTTGAAATCGGAGTTGAGGAGCGCTGTTGCCTCTTTGTCAGAGGGTGCGGGCGCATAGTAGCCGTTGCTGTGCGCATAATCAGCACTTGCCAACACGCGCCATTCGTTGCGTCGCCAACCGCCGGTCAGGTCGGCTTTGGCAAAGTAGTTCATACCCATCTGCATTCCCACATGGTAGGTGTCCTGGTCGGCGTGTCGTGTGACGATGTTAATTGCTCCGCAGAACGCGTTGCCGCCTGCGAGCGAGGCTGCGGCTCCTTCCAGCACCTCGATACGCTCGATAGCTGATAGTGGAATAGGGATGTTCATCGCATAGTGCCCGGTCTGCGCGTCGCTGACACTGACACCGTTGAGCAGGATCATCACTTGGTCGAACGTGCCGCCTCGCATGCTCACATCGGCTTGTGCACCACTCGCTCCGCGTGTGCGGATATCCAGTCCGGGAAGTGTCTCCAGTAGGTCAGTTACGGTCGTTGCAGGCAAGGCAGCGATGGCATCTGAGTTGATCTGCGTCACAAGCCTATACGCCTGCGAATGAATCTCCGTCTGTTGCGAAACGACCTGTACTTCCTGTAAGTGAAGTTGTGTCACTTCGTCAGGGATAGCAGATGATTCGGCTATAGAAGCCAAAGTGCTCATCACGCCTAAAAACAACAAGTTCAGTCGCTGCTTCATTTTATCCCAAATCTGCAAATATCACACTCTCATTGTTCGAACAATCGTAACAGTTTCATTTTCGTTTTGCCCGCTTCACCGGTATATGGGTGCTCACGCAACGATAAGTTAAAGTGCGTGTGACCTTTGAGGACGGTCTGCGGGTGCGTGAACTCGCGGAAGCCCCATTCACCGTGGTAAGCGCCCATACCGGAATGTCCCGTACCGTTGAACGGCACTCCTTTGACCATCATATGAATGCACACCTCGTTGATGCAGCCGCCACCGAACTGCTGGGTCTGCATCACGCGGTTTGCCCAACGCATGTCGCGCGTGAACACATACATCGCTAACGGGTGTTCGCGGTCTGCAATAACGTCCATGAGGGCGTCTACCTCCGCATCTTTGAACGGCACGATAGGCAACAACGGGCAGAAAAGTTCATGTTGCACGATATGTTCATTGATGTCCACCGGATAGATCATCGTCGGAGCGTACTTGCGGCTCGCTTTGTCGCCTACTCCGCCGAACACGATACGGTCACGGTACTCGTCGGCTAACTTGGCACACTTGTCGTACGCTGCATCGGTGATGAGTTCCGGGTACTCGGGATTCGTCTCAGCATGCTCGCCTATCTGCGCAACGAAGGCGGCTTTGAGTTCTTTCAGGAAATCATTTGCCACCTCTTCGGCAACGGCTATCTGGTTGATGTTGATACATATCTGCCCAGCATTAAGCAGTTTGAAGAAAGCAATCTTCCGCGCTGCATCCCTCAGGTCGGCATCCTTACGGATTACACACCAGTTACCTGTCTCGCCGCCGAGTTCAAGGGCTACGGGCGTGAGGTTCTTCGCCGCTTCGGCGAGCACATGCTTACCTACCGACGGGCTGCCGGTGTAGAAGATTTTGTCCCAGCGTTGTGCCAAACACATATCGGCTACATCATGTCCGCCGTCGATGAGCGTCACGTATTCCGGTGGGAACACTTCGGCGAAGAAGCGTTTGAGTGCCGCAGTAGATGCCGCTGATTTTGAACTGGACTTGATGACAACTGTGTTGCCGCCGCACATGGCTGCAGCTACCACGCCTATGGTCAGCAGGATAGGGAAGTTAAACGGACTAATCACCAGCGTCACGCCGTACGGCATCTTATAGACCTTTGTGAAGATACTCGGCCAGCACATTAGTCCACTGAAGTGTATCTCCGGTCGTGACCAGCGGCGCAGACCGCTAATCATCTCGTTCACTTCGGTGATGATAGGACCTATATCGCACAGATAGGCTTCCAACGCACTTCTGCCGAGGTCTGCTTGCAAGGCGGCAATCAGTTCTTCCTGGTGAACTATCACGGCTTCTTTCAGTCGTTTGAGTTGCTTGATGCGCCATGATATAGGAAGAGTCTCGCCTGTGCGGAAGAATCGACGCTGGGCAGATACAATCTCGCGAATAGACTCTTCTGTGTACTGATTGCTAAAACAGGTATCCATAGGATCAGTTTGAGTTGCTTTAACTGTTCTTAATGACTTTGCACGGATTGCCGGCCGCAACAGAGTTGGCGGGTATATCGTGTGTAACGACCGCACCGGCGCCAATGGTGCAGTTGTCACCAATCGTCACGCCGGGCAGGATAGTTACATTGCCGCCAATCCATACACTATTGCCTATCGTCACAGGCTTTGCCCATTCCTTGCGCGTGTTGCGCTCCGACGGGTTTGTGCTGTGGCATGCGCAGTAGATTTGCACGTGCGGTCCCATGAAGCAATCATCGCCGATGGTCACGTATGCCTCGTCCAAGATTGTTAGTCCGAAGTTAGCAAAGAACCGTTTACCGACACGGATATGCTTGCCGTAGTCACAATAGAACGGCTGATTGATAAACGTATCTTCATCTGCTTGCCCGAGCATTTCCTGCAACATCTGATTGCGTGCTGCAAAATCCGTTGGCAACAGGTTGTTATACTTCTGGCACAACACCTTGACTGCGTTCAGTTCACTGAGCAGTTCTGTATCGCAGGCATCGTACAACTCGCCCGCAAGCATTTTTTGTTTCATATTATAAGTACTATTACTCGTATAAATCGATAATAGTGATGTTTATCTATTTCAGAGGTTTGAGATGTATAACCTTCCAAGGTGTGGCTTTGTATTGCTCCATACTTTTCGCAGGCACATAGACAACCGGATCTACCCGGATATCGAAGATGCTCCTGTCCGCTATGACAGGCGGCACTTTGCAGTAGCAATTGATGCGTTTCAGATTGTCGCAGTTGCTGAACGCGTGCCCCTCGATGCTTTTCAGGGAAGGTATATTCAGCGTTTGAAGATTCTGATTACAGGAAAAGGCGAACGCGGCTATCCTTTCCAGCGAGCCGGGCAACGTGTACTCCTTTGCAGGATGTCCGGCAGGGAAATGCAGCAGAACGGTGCGTTTTTTGTCGTACAGGATACCATCCTTTGCGGAAAAATGTTTGTTGTCCTTGCTCACTTTGATGGTATGCATCCGGAAGTCGTTGCCACAAAAGTCCATAGGAACTTCGCGAACATCCTTGCCGAGGGTGATGTCCTCAAGAAAGAAACACTGGTTGAACGCCCATGTGCCGACGGTAGTTATCCCGTCCATGATATTCACATGTTTGACAGCCATACGCACCTCGAACCATGGAGCCTCGTCGGTGATATACATATAGTTCTGCATCGCGCCGGAGCCTTTGAGGGTGAGCAACCCTGTCTCGGTATCTAACATCCATCGGATGTTCGTTCCGGATTTTTGTGCGCCGCAGTTGCCGTAAAACACTTCTGCACGAAGGCTACCCATGCCTAATACGACAGCCAGAACAAGGATGAACATTTTTTTCGTCATACGTACTTGCGAACTTGCTCGTGATCGTCGAAGTGGTGCTTGACACCTTTAATTATCTGATAGTCCTCATGGCCTTTGCCTGCAACGAGGATCACATCGCCTCGTTGAGCGAGTGTGCATGCGGTATGGATGGCTGCTGCACGATCCTCGATGACGAGCGTGTTGCGCTGCTCATCCTCGGTGAGCCCGGCAATCATGTCATTGAGGATGTCGCGTGGCTCCTCATCACGGGGATTGTCGCTGGTGAGTATGAGTTGTCCGCTGCCACGCTTGGCTATCTGCGCCATCATCGGCCGTTTGCCTTTGTCGCGGTTGCCTCCGCAGCCGACGACGGTGATCAATTTAGGCTTTTGACTTTCGACTTTCGACTTTTGACTGTCCAATATCTCGTTGATGGTACTGATGACATTCTCCACAGCGTCGGGTGTGTGGGCGTAGTCGATGATAGCCGTCCAGCCTTTGGATGAGTGGATGGTCTCGAAGCGTCCGTTGACAGGTTTGAGGGCGCTGAGGATACGCAGCACTTCGATTTTATCAAAACCCAGGCAAAGCGCCGCGCTGTATATACACAACAGGTTGCTGACATTGAATCGCCCGACGAGCGGAACGAAGACCTCCTGATTATCGATGGCGAGGAGCATCCCGTCGAAGCCCTCCTCGAGGATCTTCCCGCGGTGGTCAGCCATTGTCTGCGTGGAGTAGGTGAAGACTTTTGCGCGGGTGTTCTGCGTCATGACAAGCCCGTTGCGGTCATCGGCGTTGGTGACGGCAAAAGCGTCTTTCGGCAGGTTGTTGAACAGGCGTTTCTTCGTGTCGCGGTAGTTGTCGAAGGTCTTGTGGTAATCTATATGGTCACGCGTGAGGTTGGTGAACATCGCTCCGGCGAACCGGAGTCCGGCTATGCGCTCCTGGGCTATACTGTGGCTGCTGACCTCCATGAACGCATAGTCACATCCCGCCTCGACCATCTGCGCGAGCAGGGCGTTGAGTGCAAGCGCATCGGGTGTGGTGTGGGTTGAGGGGTAGGCTTTGCCATCGACATAATAGACGACAGTGGAGATTAGTCCGGCTTTGTGCCCGAGTGCGCGCACCATCTCGTACAGGAGTGTGGCGATGGTCGTTTTGCCGTTGGTGCCGGTTACACCAACAAGGGTTAGATGCTCACTGGGACATCCGTACCACTGATGCGCCAGCAGACCAAGCGCCAGCTCGGAGTTCTTAACCAGCACATAAGTTACATTCTCTTTGAGCCCGACGAGATACTGACTATTGTCTAGGATTATAACGGATGCGCCTCGTTCTATGCACGAGGGAATAAAGGTGTGACCGTCAACTGCCGTACCGGCTTGGGCAACAAACAGGTCGCCCGGCTCGACCTTACGTGAGTCAAACTGAATAGCGTGAACATCAATGTCTGTACTACCAACCACCTTGAGCGGTTCAATAGCTTTTAGTAATTCGGAAAGTATCATTAGTATTTACAATTTACACATTTACAACTGAATTTACTTGTTTTTTTCATATACGAGGCTGTCGCCTTTGATGGTATAGTGCCCGGCATAGACGATCGTCTTCTCGGCAATCTGCCTGACAACCCTGCCACAGTCCATACCGGCATCATAAATACCGTAGTTCTTCGGGTGCTCAACCATGCAGATGCAGGTATATTGGGGCTTATCCTCGGGGAAGTAGCCCACGAAGGTCATTCTATGTTCACGCGTCTGATAGCGTCCGTTGCGGAAGAGTTGTGCCGTACCGGTTTTGCCGGCTATGGGTACGAGTTTGGATTGCGCCTTCGGTTGCCGCCAAGGGTTGACGGACGCTGTACCGAGGCTGTTGTCCCAAACGACATCGTGCAGTGCGAGCCGCATCTCTTCGAGCGTGCTGCGGCGGCACATACTGGCTTTGAGCGTCTCGGAACCAAACTTGCGAATCACCTCGTCATCATCCATGACGCACTCCACAAGGTACGGACGAATCATTCGACCGTCGTTGGCTATTCCGTTGTAGAACGTGAGAATCTGCATTGGCGTGAGTTCGACGGAATAACCGTACGCCATACGCGAGAGGGTGACGGCATCCTTCGGAACATCGATGCGGGGCTTCTGTGCGCCGGGGATCTCCGAATAGACGCTGTCGCGGATGCCCATGTTCTGGAGTTTGTCCACGAACTTCGATGCGTTCTTGTCATAACTCTTGAGGATCATCTTAGCGAAAGCGATGTTCGATGATACAGCGAGCGCACTGCGCAGGGTGTAGATGGTGTCTTTCGGGTGGGCGTCACGGTGTGTGGCATTAAGGTACGTCCATCCTTTGCTTGACACCTCGAAGGTGTCGGTGAGGTTGACTTTTCCGTCATCAAGTGCCGCCATCATCGCTATGGTTTTGAATGTGGAGCCGGGTTCGACGCGTGTGACGGCGTGGTTGGCTTTCTCGCTATAGGAGCCGTCGATATTGCGGTCGAGGTTACAGATAGCGCGGATCTTGCCGGTGTTGGTCTCCATGAGGATGCAACATCCCCAGTCCGCCTGTGTGCGTTCAAGGCATCCGCGCAGAGCTGTTTCGGTGATGTCGAGCAGGTTCGCATCAAGGGTGGTGACCAGATCGTAGCCGTTGACGGCTTCGCGAACAGACACATCCTCCCACTTGCCGCCCATGCGCTCACGCAGGGCGAGCCCGTCAATGCCGTGAAGTTCGGTATCGAAGGTCTTCTCCAGCCCGGCGTTACCTTTGCCGTTGCTCAGGATCGTACCGAGGGTACGCGAGGCGAGCGAACCGAAAGGTTTCTTGCGTTGCGGTGCGCCCTCAAAGCGCAAGCCGGACTTATAGTACCCGCGGCGGAATAGAGGCAGCTGTTCAATCTCGCGCTTCTGGATATACGACACGCGATGCGGGCAGAGCTTGAGGTAACTGCCATTCTCGCGTTGCTGCCCTGAAGCCGTCTTTCCGTTGCGTTTGTTGAATGACTTAACCATCAGCCGCTTGTACTCTGCGGAAGACTTCTCCGGCAGGATGCGTGCGAGCCCGATAGCTATGCTATCCACATAGCGGTAAAACAACGTGTCGCCGCCCTGGTGCAACGCGGGCACGCGTGTATCCATATATACATAGTAACCGGGAATACTGCTGGCGAGCAGTCGCCCCTCGCAGTCGAGGATATTCCCACGCTGGGGAGTAATGACCGTGGCGTTGGGTTTCTGGGTGTCCACCATCTGCATCCATTTGTCGCGCTCGAACCACTGGATGCGCATGATATATATGAGCACAGCTACAAACCCTGCCACTATGAGCAGGAACACAAGGGCGAAACGGTATATGGCATTTTGGCGGGAATCCATTATTTGATGACGATTACGGGTGTATTGGCTTCGCGGAGTTTGCTGCCGCTGTCCTTGAGTGTGCGGGCGACAGCCGACTGCCGGGTGCTGTTAACAAGTTCCGAACTGATGGTCAACTCCTCATTGCGGGCGTCGTGGAGCTCCTTCTTGAGCGCGCCGATATGCACATACTGCCACTCAGAAATGAATCCCATGAGGATGCTCACGAAGATGAATATGCCAATGAGCACCAGTAGCGGGTACTGTTGTGCCACCTTCTCGTTGCGGAAGATATCTCCGTTCAGAATCTTTTGCAGTAAACTCAGTCGTTTGTCCATTGTATAGCAGTCAGTTATCAGTTATCAGCAGTCAGTTTTTCCGCTACGCGGAGTTTGGCGCTTCGTGCTCGCGGGTTGCGAGTGACCTCTTCGGCTGAGGCTGTGCGACCTTTCTCGATGACGCGGAAAGGTGTAAGCGGGTTGCCGTAGAAGTCTTTCTCTATCGTTCCTTCGGTATTACCCGATCGCATGAAGTTCTTGACGATGCGGTCTTCGAGCGAGTGGTAAGTCAGAATCACTAATCTTCCTCCCTGCGTAAGCAACCGGGTCGATGCCTGCAGCAATTCGCGCAACGCGCCGAGTTCGTCATTCACCTCGATGCGCAGGGCTTGAAAGAGGCGTGCGTAGTCCTGTTTGTCCTTGAGACGCACGCAGTCCTGCAGTTGCCCGGTGGTGAGGATGGCGTTTTGTGCGCGCTTGCGGATGATCTGCGCGGCGATGGCACGCGAGTTGCCGAACTCACCGTACAGGTATAGCACTCGCGCTAGTTCCTGCTCTGTATAATCGTTGATGATGTCCGCTGCCGAGAGCCGTTGCCTGGCGTTCATGCGCATGTCAAGCGGAGCATCGTAGCGGAATGAGAAACCCCGCTCAGCGGCATCGAAGTGGTGAAAACTAACCCCTAAGTCCGCCAAGATACCATCCACGTGCTCCACGCCATAAAAGTCCATAAAGTTCGCGATGTAGCGGAAATTACTCCTCACGAACGTAAACCGCTCATCGTCAATCCGGTTGGCGTACGCATCCAGATCCTGGTCGATGCCGTAGAGCCGCGATTGCTCACCCATGCGAGTCATGATACCCCGGCTGTGGCCACCACCACCGAAGGTCGCATCCACAAACACCTGCGGTCTGCCGGCATCAATATGCAAACCGTCCAGCACCTCACCGAGCATAGCGGGGATGTGATAGACAGGATTAGTTATGTCGCCTAACTCGTTCATTGCGTTTGATTTTGATGCGCGCGGACGGCGCAAATCGATTCAGCCCACAAAGTTACAAAAAAAATCTGACATTTGCAAACAAAAAATGCTTTTCATTGAAGATTAGTCAAAAAAAATCTTCAATTCTTGCATATTTCAGAATTTTTTTGTATCTTTGCATGCGATTTGTGCGAGTACAGATCACCAACAAACAAAATTGTTATATGGATTGGAGTTTTTTGATAGAGGGCAAAGATGCAATCACGGTATCTACCGACAGCCGCAACCTGCCTGAAGGATGTATCTTTGTTGCGCTGAAGGGCGATACCTTCGACGGCAACACGTTTGCCCTGCAAGCCTTGCAGCATGGTGCATCGATGGCCATCGTGGACGACGAGCAGGTGTACAAGACTATTCAAGCGTCTGGCGAGTACTCCGCCTTGCTGGTGGAGAACAGCCTTAGAGCCTTGCAGGATCTTGCGCGCGCTTGGCGTCGGCAATGGGGCAAACAGATTATCGGTATCACCGGTACAAACGGCAAGACGACGACGAAAGAGTTGCTGGCAGCCGTGCTCAGTACGAAGTATAAGATCCACTACACGCAGGGCAACCTGAATAACTCCATCGGTGTGCCGCTCACGCTGCTGCAACTCACTGCCGCGCATGAGATGGCTATCGTGGAAATGGGCGCCTCACACCCGGGGGATATCAAAGAGTTGGTGGAAGTAGCTGAGCCGAACTGCGGCTTGATAACTAATGTCGGCAAAGCACATCTGCAGGGATTCGGTTCGTTTGAAGGCGTGATGCGCACGAAAGCCGAATTATATGATTACCTGCGCGAACATGGAGGATTCTGTTTCCGCAACACGGACAACCCCTATCTGGCAAAGATGGCGGGCGAGCTCAAGACGATTGCATATACTACCGGCACGATGCCCGAAGGTACGCATCTTGTGGGCGCATACAACAGCGAGAATATCCAGGCTGCATTGTGCGTAGGCGAATATTTCGGTGTGGAGCGTGAGGCGGGCTTGGTAGCCATTCGTGCCTATATCCCGACGAACAACCGTTCGCAGAAAACCGTGACAGCAATGAACACCCTCATCGTGGATGCCTATAATGCCAACCCGACATCGATGCAGGCAGCGATCAATGTGTTCAAGGGTGATACATACATCTTAGGTGCGATGCGAGAACTGGGCGAGTATTCGCACACGGAGCATCAGAATATAGTAAACATGTTGCTTGAACGCAAAGCGGATACCGTACTTCTGGTAGGTGATGAGTACCGCGAGACGACAGCACCTTATCCTGTATTCAGCAATGTAGATGAAGTTTGCGAGCAATTGAAGCAACATCCGCTCACCGGCCGAACGATCCTCATCAAAGGCTCACGCAGCAACAAACTCGAACAAGTAATACCTTTATTATGAGCAAGAAAGTAATAATACCTATTCTGATTATTCTGCTCGCCGCAGTAGGCGTGCTGACGTACCTGTTCTTTGCACAGAAGCAGGAAATGGTTGAGATGGTCGAACAGATGGAGTTTGAGAAATCCGAACTGGAAGGCGAGTATGAAGACCTCGCCATGCAGTTCGACGGTTATCAGACCCCGAATGTGAGCAACGATTCACTCACGCAACTCTTGAGCCAGGAACAGCAGCGTGTGCGCGACCTTTTGGAAGAGTTGCGTATCACCAAGGCAACCAATGCGCGGCGTATAGCCGAACTGAAGAAAGAACTTGCCACCGTTCGCCAAGTCATGGTTTCCTATGTGCACCAAATTGATTCGCTCAACCAGACCAATCAGCGCCTGACAGCCGAGAACCGTCAAGTACGCGAACAATATGCCGTCGTGCAGCAGCAAGCTGAAGAGTTGCAACAGCAGAACACCCATCTGACAGAGAAAGTGACGCGTGCATCGATGTTGGAGATAACTGCCTTCAAGGTTACGCCACTCAACAAACATAACCGTAAGACCTCGAATATCAATCAGATGCAGAAGATTCAGTTCGACTTCACTATCGGTAAGAATATCACATGCGAGCGCGGACTGAAACAGGTCTATCTGCGCATCGTTCGTCCGGACGGCGAACTGATTATGCTTCCCGATCAGGAGCGGAGGCAGTTCGAGTTCGAGAACAGCGAGATAGAGTATTCGCTCACCAAGGAGTTTGAGTACGGCGGCGAAGCAGTGGATGAAGTGCTCTACTGGAGCGTGGGCGAGATCCTGTACAAAGGCCTGTATAACGCCGACTTCTTCATTGACGGCGCACTCATTGCGTCTTTCCCCTTCGAACTGAAGAAATGACCATAAAAAATGTTGCTCACGCATGAGCGCGAGCAACATAAACTGCGTAATCTACGCGCAGCCTGTTACACGAGAGCCTTTACGAGGCTCTCTGTGTTTCCCGGCAGCAGGTCTATCGGTGCCAGCTCAATCATTGTCTTTGCACCATAGTCTCCGCGCTGTTTGAGCCGCATGGCGGCACGCGCACAGCTCACCATCACCTGACCGGTCAGGGCAGGGTTGTTGATAGCCATATTGAACTCAAAGCGCTGATTGTGCGTCTCGCCGCTCACGCCGTTGCGCACGAGGTTGACACCGTGTGCAACATTGTTCAGGGCATCCACACTGTCCACGGCAATCACATGCGTCTCATCGTGAGCGAAGTAATCGTCCGCAAGGATGGCAGCTTCTACGGTCTTGAAGTCTGCGCCGTCCTCCAACTCGACATACACCATCCGGCGATGAATACCTGTGCCGAGAGGAATCGTCATGCTCAGTGCGTTCTTTACGCCGCGGATGGCTTTCGCAGCTACGGTGTGTCCCATACTGCGTCCCGGACCGAAGTTCGTGTATGTCAGACCTTTCGGCGCGAGTGCAAGCAGGATGGCGCGAACCATACTGTCGCTACCCGGATCCCAACCGGCAGAGATAATACTCACGGCTTTGCCGGTCTTGCACACGGCGTCCATCGCATTGCGAAGATTCCATATCTGTCCGTGGATGTCAAAACTATCGACAGTACAGATCCCGCGTGCTGCCAGCAAGGTGGCGAACTTCTGCACCTCGCGAGTCGGGGTGCAAACGAGTGCTACATCTGCATCCATGCAGTCCAAACAATCGTTGTGATGGAATACTCCCGCCAACTCCATGTCAGGGGCAGCATGAACGGCTTCTTCGGCAGCACGACCTATATTTCCGTAACCTAAGATTGCTACTTTTATCATTGTCTATCTATTGTTTATGCAAAACCTACAACTCTTTGAGCGTAGCGAGCAGGAAGTGGTAGAACTTCTGCACGGTTGCGATATTCACACGCTCGTCGGGACTATGCGGATGCTCGATAGTCGGACCGAAAGAGATCATGTCCATGTTCGGGTAGTTGCGACCGATGATGCCGCACTCCAGACCTGCGTGTATAATTACGATGCGTGGCTCAGACTTGAACTCGCGTTCGTAAATAGTTTTCATTGTGTGCATAATCCGGCTGTTGGTGTTAGGTTTCCATCCAGGGTAGTCGCCTGAGAACTCAACATCAGCGCCCGCGATAGAGAACGCGGAGTGGATGATCTCGCGGAGCTCGCGTTTGCGGCTCTCGATGGCAGAGCGGGTTAAGCATTGTACACGGATAACATCTTCTTCGCCCTCATGACTGAACTCGATCATAGCAAGGTTGTTGGATGTCTCAACGATGTCAGGCATCTCCGCCATCATACGATATACGCCGTGGGGACAGATGGTGATAGCATGGATGAGGAAGTCCTGTACATCCTCGGGCATCTCTACCTTCGGGCAGTCCACTTGTTCCGCTGTGAGGCTGATGGCGTCTTCTATGCCTTCGTACTCTGTTACGAACAGTGTCTCGAAGTCATCCACGAGATTCATCACATCGTCGATGGCATCAGAGGGGATTGTGATGACGGCTTCTGCCTCGCGCGGTATAGCGTTGCGCAGTGAACCGCCTTCGACGCGTGCCAAGCGTGCCTCGTAGTTCGTGACAGCCTCCTTGAGGAAGCGGAAGAGAAGTTTGTTGGCATTGGCCCGCTGCAGATGGATGTCGCAGCCTGAGTGTCCGCCTTTGCATCCTGATACGCGCACGCGGAGAGCTATATCGCCTTCTTCAGTAGGCACGGGAATGTAGCGGAATGTGGCGGTTGTGTCCACGCCGCCTGCGCAACCCATATACAGTTCGCCTTCGGTCTCGGAGTCAAGGTTAAGCAGGGTCTTACCTTGCAGCCAACCTCCCTCAAGAGCAAATGCTCCGTACATACCTGTTTCCTCATCCACGGTGAAGAATGCCTCGAGCGGAGGATGGACAATAGTCTTGTCAGCAAGAATAGCCATAGCCGTAGCTACACCTATACCGTTGTCCGCACCGAGCGTGGTGCCGTCGGCAGTCACCCACTCGCCATTGTCCTCAACATAGGCTTGTATGGGGTCGGTTTGGAAGTCAAACACTTTGTCGCTGTTCTTCTGCGGCACCATGTCCATGTGCCCCTGGAGAATAACGCCCGGATGATTCTCGTAACCCGGCGAGGCAGGTTTGCGGATGAGTACGTTGCCGATGGCATCGGTCAACGTTTCTAGCCCGAGACTCTTGCCGTAGTCAACGAGGAACTGGGATATCTGTTCTTTCTTTCCCGACGGCCGGGGAATCTGTGTGAGTTTGGCAAAGTTCTGCCAAATACCCTGTGGTTGTAGTGTTGTCATATATGTATATGTTAAAATGTTAAGCAGTTAAACGGTTAGTGCATGATTAGTAGTTTGAGCGTGGTGTGGTTTTGCCCGTCGGCAGTGTTGCAATAGACGGTATAGACGCCAGAGTGCACTTTCTTGCCGGCTTGTGTCTTACCGTCCCATACGGCAGTACCGCCGTTACTGTGCGTACGGCAAACGACATTGCCTGCCGCGTCGGCTATATACACGGTGGTATTGTCCATTAGACCGGCGATGGTAATATCTCCCTCGTAGTTCGGACGAACGGGGTTAGGATAAACATACGCGTCAGAATAGGTCTCTTCGGGCTCCGTTGCGTCGCCGCGGTAGGAGACGAGCCCCTTCGATGTGCCGATATAAACCTCTCCCAGTTCGTCAATGGCGATGGAGAGTACGCAGTCAGAAGGCATCGGAGAGTTGAGCGAGGTGAAATGCGCAAGGATCTCGGGTTCGTATATACCCTCTTTGGTAACCATGTGCACGAGATAGACTCCTGACTCCTCTGTACCGATCCATATGCGGTTACCTCCGGCAAATACGATAGCATTAATCTGTTCCGTACCGAGCAGGTAGTCGGCAAGGTTCGTGCCGTCGTGCCGCGAGATCTTCAGGCGTTTGCAAGCGTTGGAGCGGAACATATCCGTAGCCGCCTCGATGATAAGTATACCTTCCTCCGTGCCCATCCACAGATCACCGTTATAATCCTGTGCGATGGTGTTCAGTCGTGCAACAGAGACGCCCTTGCCGTCCTGATCAACGAAGCTTGCACGGAAAACCGAACGGTCATCGCTGCCGTTGTACGGAGTTCCGTTATCGTTGAGAAGAACCAACCCGGCATTCTCTCGCGCGCTGGCAATCCACTTGTAGTTCTCGTTGCGGTTGTCGATGAGGATCTTGCTGACCGTAGTGAGCACAATTCGCTGCCCTCCTTGGTACAGATTAAATGAGTGCCATTGGTTTTGCGGATCAATAACATGAATGTTCGTAGCGCGGTCACCGGTGGGTGTACTGGTGTTGGTAAGCCATAGATTGCGCTCGGCATCAAATGTAATGGCATCTACGCGACAGTATAAATGTGGGTTCTTGTTAGGAACCAAGGTCTCAAGCGGGCTGTTAGTGTAGGTGTATTGCTTGATAATGTCTCCCGGAAGGAATTCCAGCAAACCGTTGCCGAAACTGGCAATATAGTAGTGCTCCGTATTGGCAGGATCAACAGCCACATGTCCGAAGTCGTGTAGAACTGTTGCACCGGTCTTTTGCCTGAGGGTGCTGTTTACTATATTGTTCCAATGCTCTCCGTTATAGCGCATGACTTTACCCGGATTCCGATATTGCACTGCCCAACGTCCGCCCGGAACGACCCATAGCAAACGCCCGACTGTGGTCATAGAGTAGGGGGTGTTGGATAATGGTCCTTCGGGTTGGTATTTCTGGACGGATTCGTCTGCCATCAAGTGAATAATTCCCTCACTTGTTCCGAGCCAATATGTATTTCCGTCCTTGACAGCACTGTACGGATAGAATGTGGAAGCCGCCGCATGTCTGGTGACCGTAAATCCCTTGACCTCAAATACCAGATTCGTGGAGTGGAAGACAAGTACGGTTCCCAAATCGGCTGTCAAATTGGTGAAAGTGATCTTGGTAGGCACTTCATAGTAATTGAGATATATCAAGCCATCCATCAGCATATACATATTCTTTCCGTATGTTACCATGTGTGTTATGGTTCCCGGCATCTGACGGACAGACCATTGTGAATAGTCTACCAGGTTGGCTGTGAGCGGGGCACTGTATAGCAGGTTGCCGGATGCGGCAAATATACTGTCACGCCAAATGGCTACAGCGTTGACGGAAATCTCTGACCCCTCTTCGCCGATGTAGTAGGTGTCACTTATTTCTCGTTTGCGAATATTCAGGACAGTTATTCCGAATGGCATAGCCATGTACGCTTTGCCCTGGTAGAAGGCTATATCCTGAACCATTTTCGTGGTGTTCATCTGTTTGAGATACAAGTCGGCTACGGGGTGAGCTACCTCTTTTTCATCCAGCAGGTCAATCATGCCGTCGTCATAATTAATCACGAGGTGCTGCGTGTTGGAGTCATAGCCTATACGTTGTATCGACGAGCTGCTTAATCCGGTCAGTTTGCTGTAATAGGTCAGTGATTCGTCTGCTTTGTCAATGGCACATAGCGAGCCTTCAGACAGTGCATAAACATGCGTTTTGGAGACCTGTAGGGATTTGACATTTGTGTACGCAAAATGTGTCTTCCATTGTCCCGTTGAACCATAGTCCGGGCTGGAAGAGGCAGACTCGTTGTCTCCGGCAAAACCTGTGCCGTATTCATGGTACGCCATCAGTCCTATATCCGTCCCAATGTACATACACGCATGAGCATCATCATATGCAAGTGACTGAACATTGTCGGAGGGCATAATGGTATTCTCGGTAAAGAAGTGTTCCTCAACGGAGGTTGCGTCTGCGGACAGCACATATATGCCTGCGCTCTCGGTGGCAATCCAAGGCCGATGGTGACGATCGAACATAATGTCATTAATCCGCACCTCATCAAAGATCGGCAGCCCGTCACTATTCACAGTATGCAATACATAGCAGCGATCGGAAGTAAAATAATCTTCCTCAGCCGGGATAATCAATATGCCGTTGCGTGTGGCGAGCCAGATATTCCCTTGTTCATCCTGTTGCATAGCATAGATGGCGTCTCTGGTGAGAGAATTGCCGTCCTGATCCGTCCAGCGGATGCGGATGAGTGTCCGGTCGTCTGCCGGATTGTCAATAGTACCTTTGGTGTCAATGAGTGCAAGTCCGGCTTCCGTCTCGTTTCCTCGCGGCACAAGTGCCCAAACATAGTTGGGGTTGCGGTTGTCAAAGATGAACTGCCCCGCAGTGTTGATGATGAACCGTGAACCGTCAAGCTGGTTGACATTCATACCTACCTGCTTGCCGTCGGCGGTGAAGATAATGATGTTATAGTCTATATTCCCTGTGTTCATCATCCACAGGTTTCCGTGTGCATCGTAGATAGCTCCGTCGAGACGCGTGTACAGATAGGGTCTGTTGGTAGCCGCGGGGCGGATGATAGAGTTCTTGGCGTTCCAACGTTTGATGCACGTGTTATTCTTGAACTCATATAGTCCCGTGCCGTACGACGTGACGAAGAAATGTTCCGGGTCAACGGGATCAACCGCTACGTTCATACAGTCCAAACACGTATCGCCGACCTGTTTCCTGATTTCTTCGTGTGTGATATTACACCAACTTTTCCCGTCGTACAGCATGACGTGCCCCGGATTTTTGTGCTGTACAGCCCACCGTCCTCCGTTGAGCATGTACAACTTCCCTTGCTGGTAACTCAGCCGGTAAGGGTGGTTGTTCAGTGGCCCATCGATGCGATAGGTAACTTCTTCACCTGTTTCCATTTTACGCAGCAACCCTTGCTCACCGGTAGCCATCCACAATCCGAGGTAGGAAATGGTAGGATACAATGACGGATATATATCGCCGTCGATGACATTCAGCGCATTGTACTTCTGCGAATCAACCCGTTGCCAACCCTTATGTTCTTCACCGTCCTTCAGTTGCCGGTACAAGAGATGGTTGTGTAGCAGGTAGAGTGTGCCTTTTGCATACGCCACAGCTTGTATCCTGCCTTTCTCCGGCATACTGATCTCCGACCAGTAGGAGTAATCGACTATATTGTCGTCCATAGAAGCGGCATATAGAACCGAATCAGCTGCTGCATAGATGGTGTGACCGGTCAGAGCTATGCTGTAAACAGGAATTTCTTTGCCCTCGGCACCGATGAAGTAGGTATCTATAAACTCGCGTTTGTGGAAGTTGAATGTCTGCACGCCATAATCCATTGCAAGGTAAGCCAGGCTGTCGCGGAGTGTGACGGAGTGACAGTATTTGCTCAGGGTTGTGTACTTGTTGTACAGGTCAAGAACCGGCTGAAACTGTCCGTCTTTCAGTAAATCCATCTTGCCATTGGTGTACATGATCATCAGCGACTGTATCGGCTCAATCCATCGGATGCAGGCGATGCCGCTTCCCTGGCTGAATGTGGTTATCTTCTCGGTCTGCGCATCCACGGCAAAGAGCGAACCGGACGAAACGCCGAACACCACACCTTCGCCTGCGGCTATGTTGTCAACGCTGTTATACGCAAAGTGTGTGGTCCACGCAGCAGCACTCACACGCAATGCGAGTGCAAGAAGAACCAGGATGTAAGTGAGGCGTTTCATATATGTTTGCAGATGTTATATTTATAGGATTTGTTTGAGTGCCTGCATGGCGCGAGCACGGTGACTGATAGTGTTCTTGAGTTCAGCGGGCAGTTCTGCGAAAGTCTTGTCATAACCTTCGGGAATGAACAGTGGGTCATAGCCGAATCCGCCGTTACCGTACTCGGCAGTCGCTATGCTGCCGCGTACGATGCCTTCGACCTGCTGGGGTTTGCCGTCACGAATAAGGGTCACTACCGTTCGGAATCGTGCTGCGCGATTAGCCTTTCCACTGAGTTCCAGAAGGGCTTTCTTGCGGTTGTTGGCAGGGTTGCTCGGTTCGCCCGCCCAGCGCGCTGTTCGCACGCCGGGCTGGTTGCCTAATGCCTCTATCTCCAAACCGGTATCATCGGCAAAGCAGTCGAGCCGATAATGCTCCCACACATACTGCGCCTTCAGCAGCGAGTTGCCTTCAAGGGTGTCTGCTGTCTCGGGAATATCCGCGTGGCAACCTATATCCTCCAGACTCAGTATCTCATGCTCGGGCAAGATAGCACGAACCTCCTGCAACTTATGTGCATTATTCGATGCAAAAACGAGTTTCATAAGCTGATTACTGATAACTGATTGCTTAGTACGCAATAGCAAACACCACTCGTCCTGCGGAAGGTTTGCCGGTGACCATACACTTGCCTTCTTCCTGCTTGTAGCCCGGCAGAGCTTCCAAAGGAATGCAACGGATGGTTGCCTTGGTATCGTTCTTGATCTGCTCTTCTGTTTCCGGCGTGCCGTCCCAGTGACAGAGCAGGAAGCCGCCTTTCTTTATCTCCTCCTTGAACTCGTCGTAACTGTTCACCTCGCGGGTGTTGGCTATACGGTAGTTGAGGGCTTTCTGATAGCAGTTCTTCTGCACCTCTTCCAGCAGGTTGGCGATATAGTCTTCGATGCCTGCGAGTGGCAATGTTTCCTTGGTGAGCGTGTCACGGCGTGCCACTTCAATCGTTCCGTTCTCAAGGTCGCGACCACCCATAGCCAGACGTACAGGCACTCCCTTCAGTTCGTAGTCGGCGAACTTGAAGCCTGGCGTGGATTTGTCGTCGGTGTCGAGTTTGACGCGAATGCCCTGTGCTTTCAGTTTGTCAAACAATGGAGCAATAACGGTCATCAGTTTGTCGAGGTCTTCCTGCTTCTTGAAGATTGGTACAATCACCACCTGTATCGGAGCCAAATGCGGTGGCAGAACGAGTCCGTTGTCATCGCTGTGTGTCATAATCAGTGCGCCCATCAGTCGGGTCGAAACGCCCCAAGAGGTAGCCCAAACGTACTCGTACTTGTTCTCTTTGCTCAAGTATTGTACGTCAAACGACTTGGCGAAGTTCTGACCCAGGAAGTGCGAAGTGCCTGCCTGCAAAGCTTTGCCGTCCTGCATCATGGCTTCGATGCAATAGGTGTTCAGTGCACCGGCAAAACGCTCGTTAGGCGACTTCACGCCTTTGATGACGGGGATTGCCATCACATTCTCTGCAAAGTCCGCATACACATCGAGCATCTGACGTGCGTAGTCCTCGGCTTCCTCCTTCGTGGCGTGAGCCGTGTGACCTTCCTGCCAGAGGAACTCCGCCGTGCGCAGGAACAGACGCGTACGCATCTCCCAGCGCATCACATTACACCACTGGTTGCACAGGATAGGCAGGTCGCGGTACGAACTGATCCAGTTCTTGTATGTTGACCAGATTATCGTTTCCGAGGTCGGACGGATGATCAGCTCTTCTTCCAACCGTGCATCGGGATCAACAATCACTCCTTTGCCGTTCGGATCGTTCTTCAGACGGTGGTGGGTTACCACGGCGCACTCCTTGGCAAAACCCTCCACATGCTCTGCCTCACGGCTAAGAAAGGATTTCGGAATGAGCAGCGGGAAGTAAGCGTTCTTTACACCCTTCTCCTTAAAGCGGCGGTCGAGTTCCGCCTGAATCGTTTCCCATATTGCGTAGCCGTAAGGTTTGATGACCATACATCCGCGGACTGCCGACTGCTCGGCGAGATCTGCTTTGACTACCAGTTCGTTGTACCACTTGGAGTAGTCTTCACTCCGCGGGGTAAGTTTTTGAAAATTTGCCATAAAACTATTTATAATTTAATCATTTGCAATTTTACGATTAGCGCAAGCGATATTCTTTGCGCAGTTGTTCAAAAGCCTCGGGGTGGGCTTTCAGTTGTCTTGTTATGCGGTTGAGCCATCCGGGCTCTTTGTCTCCGCGACTGTCAGCCGGTTCTTTGTTTACCTTGAGTTGGGGTAGATTGAAGTGTGTGCATAGCGCCTCGAGGCATTGGCGCGACGCGTTGCGTTTGCCGCTTACGGAGTAACCGGCTATATGATACGATGCAAGCATGGCTCTCTCCAGCACTCCGCGGTTGATCTTCGGTTCGCCTTCCCACGTGTCGATGATGAACGGGTGACCGCTCCGAAGCAATGCTTGCTCGTCCACCACTCCTCCGCGTGCTGCGTTGATAATCAGTGCGCCGGGTTTGCAGCGAGAGAGGAACTTCTCGTCGCACAGATGCCAGGTCGAGTGTTCGCCTATATATGTGAGCGGCGTGTGGAAAGTGATAATATCGCACTCTGTCACATCGCCTGTGAGGTTCAACGGAGGATCGCTAATCACCACACGCATACCATGATTCCTTGCCATGCGATAGACGCGCTTGCCTACGTGCCCCAACCCCACTACACCGATGGATAACTGTTCGAAACTCCCTCTAACCACTTCTATCAGCGCCTCTTCAATGTAATCACACACTGCTTTGGCGTTGCATCCCGGACAACTGACCACCTCTATATTATTCGCACGACAGTAGTCGAGATCAATATGATCGGTACCGATCGTTGCCGTAGCGATGAACCGCACATGACTACCCATAAGCAGGTCGGCGTCGCAGCGCGTGCGCGTACGTATAATTAGTGCGTCCGCGTAATGCACCGACTCCGGCGTGAACTGCTCCGGCTCCAGAAAACTCACATCTGCATAGTTATCCAACACGCCTTGCAGGAAAGGAACATATTTGTCTATCAGTACCCGCATCAATACTTGATGTTATCAATGAGTCGCACTGGTCCGCAATATACGGTCACACAACCGATAGCGTGCTCAAATGTATTTGTCGGCAGCAATGTTGTCTGATCCACAATCTGATAATACTCCACTTCCAGACCTTCCACAGCGTTGATTGTTTCTACTACGCGTTGCTGTACACCCTGCACTGTGGCGTTAGGCTCTTTTGCCCATTCGAGTGACGCAAACAGGGTCTTTGAGATAGACAGCGCAGTTTGTTTCTCAGCCGCTGACAGGCGCTCGTTGCGCGAAGATAACGCCAACCCTGATTGCTCGCGCACTATAGGACAACCGATGATCTGCAGGTTGCCGAAGGTGCCGGCAAGTGCCGAACGCTCGACCATGAAGTGAATAATCGCCAGCTGCTGATAATCTTTCTCGCCGAAGTATGCTCGGTCGGGTTTAACCAGGTAGAACAGCCGTGAAACGACCTGCACTACGCCGTTGAAGTGACCCGGACGCATTGCTCCCTCCATCATCGAATCCAGACCGCCAAAGTCGAAACGGAAAGGCTCATTCATCTCTTCGGCTGTGTACATCTCTTCCGGCGTGGGTGCAAACACAAAGTGCGCACCTATGCTCTCCAGCAATGCTGCATCACGCTCCAGCGAACGCGGGTACTTGGCGAGATCTTCCTTGTTGTTGAACTGCGTCGGGTTGACAAACACGCTCACTACCGTCACATCGTTCTCGCTCACGCTACGGCGTACAAGCGAGGCGTGACCCTCATGCAATGCGCCCATAGTCGGAACCAACCCGATGGTTTGCCCCTTCAACTTGCAGGCTTGAAGACTGCGTTCTAACTCTGATTTAGTGGTTATAATTTCCATAAATTTCGGTTGACTAAAATTCATTCTTTTCAAAAATCCCACAAAATTACAAAAAAAAAACGAATATTAAAAGTTTTTTTGAGAAAAAATTTGCAAAACTCGATTTTTTTTTGTACCTTTGCCCTAAATTAGCCCAAAAGGCGCCCAAATGCAAACTCAATTGCACAATTTGCGTCTTTGCAAAACATGGAGGATTAGAATATGAAGAGTGCCAACCGGATCTTGTTCGTCAGTCAGGAGATCTGCCCGTTCTTTGAGCAGCAGACCCCTGTGCGTTTGCTTAATCGTATATTACCCGAGGTCTGTCAGGCAAACGGATTTGAGACGCGCACCTTCATGCCTAAGTTTGGAGAGATCAATGAACGCCGGTATCAGTTGCACGACGTCATCCGTCTCTCAGGAATGAATATGTCCATCGAGGATGTCGATCTGCCTCTGCTAATCAAGGTGGCAAGTATTCAGTCGGCGCGTATTCAGGTGTATTTTATAGACAATGAGGATCTGTTCCAGCACCGTCGCGGACTGCGGGACGCTTTCGGCGTGGAGTATTCCGACAATGATGTACGTACGATTTTCTTCTGCCGCGGCGTGTTGGAAACAGTCGAAAAACTCCGTTGGGCACCCGGAATCATCCAGTGCTCCGGTTGGATGAGTGCACTCGTGCCGCTGTATGTCAAGAAGGCATTCGGCACCACGCCGTTCTTTGCAGACTCCAAGGTAATAGTGGCGCTCGATGATAGCGAATACACATCACCGTTCGGTTCGCGTTTTGCCGATAAACTTGTCATTGACGGCGTGTTGGGCAGTGATGTTCGCTCGATAGCCGGACTGCCTGTGGGCTACGAAGAGCTGATGCATCTGGCTATCGATTATGCGGATGCAGTCATCACCACTACACCCCAATATAACGCCCGTCTGGTTAATTATGCTGAGAACAGGGGAAAGCACGTAAGGCACATGGCCGGCGTTGAGGCGGAACAATTTACGACCCTGTACAATGAATTGCTTAAGCAAAAATGAATCAATATACAAAGATTTTCTTTCCTCTGTTAGCAGTCCTGCTAATCGGTTTTTCTTCGTGTAAGGACGATGCTATTAATGCCGGCTCATCGGTGCTCGAATCGGAAGATTCCATTATCGTGCGTGCAGATACGTTTGCACTTACCTCATCGTTGGTGCGGGGTAGATCGGTGACGGCTACGCCCGACTCGTTCATGTTGGGTGAGATGGACAGCAAGTACGGTCACCTGCACGCAGATATACTCACGCAGCTGACCTGCCCCGTGGGATTCCAATATCCCCAAAATGCTACTCTTGACTCCGTATGCGTGTTCCTGTATTACCGCAAGGTATTCGGTGATGTCAATGCACCGCTGGCGGTTAACCTCTACGCCATGGATCGTGCTACATTCTCGTACAACGAACCACTGCCCAGTGATACCGCTATCGCCACATACTGCAGCCTGGAGGATTCCACGCGCATGATCGACTTCCCGGCAATCATCACCACCGGACGTTATACGGACAGCACCTATTACACCACTACCGGAACATATATACCTACTATCTCGCTCCGATTGAATGACCGCTGGGCGGAAAAGATCTTCGCAATGAATGATTTCTCTTCGCAGGACGCATTCAACGAGGCATTCAAAGGTATGTATATCACCACGGAGTTCGGCGGCTCGACGCTTATCAGCGTGCTGGATGTCAGCATGGCTGTCTTTTACCACTTCCCCTACGAACGTGCCGGTATAGAGACGGTGATAGAGGCGGACGTCAAAGGTCTGTATGCCAACCGCGAGGTACGCCAGCTTAACCGGTATATATGGCAGCAGAGCGACATCGAGGCGCTGGAGCAGAATACCGATACCAACTTTATCATCTCCCCGGCGCATGTCTACACGCAGATCTCGTTCCCGATGGCTGCGATGAAGGATTCTATCACGCAGAAGGTAGGTGCGCGCCGCGCTTACGTCAATCGTGCACGCCTCTCTTTGTCGGTGCTCAACCATTACAACGGCACGCAGGCTGCACGCACACGCAACGACTGGGCGCAACCGGCGGAGAATATGCTGCTTATACGCAAAGGGGACGTGGAGAAGTTCTTTAATGACGAGATCCTGCTCTCTGACAGTATAGCGATGTACGCTACCTTGCAGGCAACAACCGATACTCTGGATGTGACGACCTACTCCTATGTGTTCGATATTTCCACACTGCTCACTGAGCAGTTGCGCGAAGACCGCTTTAGTACGCTCGATATGCTGCTCGTGCCGATAACCGTCACCACAACGGCTACATCCTCATCATACGCCGTTACGGATATAGAGTACAATCAGTCGCTCACGGCTACGGAGATATTCAGCGCACAGCACCCGGAGCATCAACTCGAACTCGAAGTCGTCTATTCCGGTTTCTAATTATATTAACGTTTGCGTCAGCAAACCATTTTAACTGTTTAACTATATTAACGAAAAAATATGTCTTTGCAATGCGGTATAGTCGGATTGCCTAATGTCGGCAAATCCACCCTGTTTAACTGCCTGAGCAATGCGAAAGCCCAGTCCGCCAATTTCCCCTTCTGCACCATTGAGCCGAACCTCGGCGTTATCACAGTCCCTGACGAGCGTCTGAACCGTCTGGGCGAGTTATGCCACCCCGAGCGTGGCGTTATACCCACCACGATGGAGATAGTCGATATAGCCGGTCTGGTCAAAGGTGCCAGCAACGGTGAAGGGCTCGGCAACAAGTTCCTCGCCAACATCCGCGAGACGGATGCTATCATCCATGTGCTCCGCTGCTTTGATGACGGCAATGTCATCCATGTGGACGGTTCAGTTAATCCCGTGCGCGATAAGGAGGTCATCGATGCCGAACTTCAACTCAAGGACCTCGAGACCGTCGAGAGCCGTATTCAGAAGATTGAGAAACAGGTACGCGTAGGTGGTGACAAACAGGCAAAAACCGCCCTCGATCTCTATATCCGTTACCGCGATGCACTCGCACAAGGCAAGTCGGCTCGCACCGTCGAGCTCCAGAACAAAGACGAGGAACTTGCGGCACATGACTTGTTCCTGCTCACCAACAAACCCGTGCTATACGTCTGCAATGTCGATGAGGCTTCGGCTGTCAGCGGCAATCAGTATGTCGAGCAGGTACGCGAAGCCGTCAAGGACGAACAAGCCGAAGTCCTCGTAGTAGCAGCGAAGATTGAAAGCGAGATAGCCGAACTGGAGACCTACGAGGAGCGCCAGATGTTCCTTGAGGAGATCGGCCTGAAGGAGTCTGGCGTCAACCGCCTGATCAAGGCGGCGTATGCGCTACTTAACCTCCGCACGTTCCTCACCGCAGGCAGCGACGAAGTGCGCGCATGGACGTTCCGCGCCGGAGCGAAAGCACCGCAGTGTGCAGGAGTCATCCATACAGACTTCGAACGGGGATTCATTCGTGCCGAGGTCATCAAGTATGAGGATTTCATCAGTCTTGGCGGGGAAGCCGCCTGCCGCCAAGCCGGCAAACTTGCAGTCGAAGGCAAAGATTACGTCGTCCAGGACGGCGATATAATGCATTTCCTGTTCAATGTCTAACTATTTAACGTTTGCGCCAGCAAACCATTTTAACTATTTAACGTTTGCGCAGCAAACCATCTTAACATGCATAACATCCTCGTATATTGTCTGAGCAACCCCTGGCTGCTCGCCTTGATGCTCATCCTCGGCTTCGTGCTCCTTGTCAAGGGTGCTGACTGGCTTGTGGATGGCGCGTCGGCTATTGCCAAACGCTTCGGCATCAGTGACCTTGTTATCGGTCTGACAGTTGTCGCCTTTGGCACCTCGATGCCCGAGTTCGTAGTGAATATGGTTTCCGTGGCAGAGGGCTCAACCGATCTCGCCATAACGAACATCCTCGGTTCGAATATCATCAACACGTTTGTTATCCTCGGCGTGACGGCACTCATCTGGCCTGTCACTTCGCAGAAACGCTCACGCACCTTTGATATCCCTCTCTCCATCATCGCCGGTGTGTTGGTGTTCGCGTTTGTAGCCGTACGCTCACCGTTCGGCGAGTGCGGTGACGGCATAACACACATGGGCGGAGTGATCCTGCTCCTGTTGTTCTGTTACTTCCTGTACAACACGTTCCGCCATGCAAAAGACCACCCCGAAGAAGCCGAATCGTCCGAATCAGTCAAACAGATGTCGGCAGGACGGGCTGTACTGTGGCTATTGGCAGGGCTCGCAGGCTTGGTGGTAGGCGGAGAGATGATTGTCAAATCCGCCGTGCAGATTGCTACGAACCTCGGCGTGTCCGAGGCTGTCATCGGGCTCACGGTCGTCGCACTCGGTACCTCGCTGCCCGAACTCGCCACCTCGGCGATGGCGGCGTTCAAGCATAACTGCGACATAGCCCTCGGTAATGTCATTGGCAGTAATATCTTCAATGTGTTCTTCGTGCTCGGCACCAGTGCTGCCGTCCATCCGCTGCCGGCGTACGACGGTATCAACCTCGACGCGTGGGTCGCTGCCGTGGGTAGTATACTCGTCTGGCTGATGATCATGACGAACCACGAACGCCAAGTCAAGCGTTGGGGAGGATTCGTACTCCTGCTCGTCTATGCAGGTTACCTCACCTACCGGCTTATGCCGTACATGTCGTGACCTGTCAATTCTTATCTCGTTATACACTCGAACGATTGTTTCGTGAACCATAAGGCGCGTCAATAACCGGCGCGCCTTATTTGTGAAAAATCCCTACAAATAGTTATTGCAAATATCAAATAATTGTTGTACCTTTGCAGTGCTTTTTCGGTGATGGACATTTAGACGCCACAGATGAAGCAAATTAAACTAATCGCAATGGATAACAAACCTTTATATATTACTGTAGTCGGTCTTGACGGCAGTGGCAAGAGCGCTGTCATTGAGCGACTTGCGTCCCCTGACAGGGTGTTTGCCGAGTGCTCCTCGCACGAGCAGATGGACGAACTCACCACGCCGACGGATGTGGTGCTCCAGGTAGTGGATGCACTCCGGCTGCGCGAATGCCTGCAGATGACGCCGTCGTTCATGGAGCACAGGCATCCGATGATCATAGCCATCAATAGGTACGACTTGCTGCTACAGACAGGTCACAGTCTTGACCTGGCTGCGTTCCGCGAACAGACCGGCGTGCCGACGCTGCTCGTCTCTACCGTCACAGGTGAGGGCTTAGCCGAACTCTCCGAGACAATCAACCGCGTGGCTGCCGACTCTGCACTCCGTGCGCAGGAGCGGTTCATCGTTCACGGCTGGGAGCAAACGGACGAAGAGGCTTGGCACGCGTATATGGAAGGCTTGTTGATGCAGGTACTCGTGCACCCCGAGACGGATACCGCCACCTGGGAGGAACGCGTCAATCGCATCCTGACCAGCAAGTGGACGGGGTTCCCGATCTTCTTCGCCGTGATGGGATTGGTGTTCTGGGCAACATTCGCCATCGGCGCACCTATACAGGACTGGATGCAAGGCGGCGTAGATGCCCTCTATGACCTTATTATTACGCGTATGCGCGAGGGGTGGCTGCGCAGTCTGCTGGCAGATGGCGTAGTGCAGGGCGTAGGTTCGCTCGTTACCGCGCTGCCGAACATTATTATCCTGTTCTTCTGCCTCAGCCTTATCGAGGATATAGGTTACACGGCGCGTATCAACTTCTTGATGGACAGGATAATGCACCTTATAGGTCTGCACGGACGGAGTTTCTTCCCGCTGCTGATGGGCTTCGACTGCAACGTGCCGGCTATCATCGCCGCACGCGATCAGATACCTAACCCCAAGAACCGCGCCGTGACGATGCTCATGGTGCCGTTCATGAGTTGCTCGGCACGACTGCCGGTGTACATACTGCTCATCAGTACATTCTTCAAGAGCCACCACGCACTCATCCTCGGCTCGCTCTATCTGCTCGGGATGTTACTGAGCTTCGTGATGGCGTTCATCCTGAAGAAGACCAAATGGTTCCGTACCTCAGAGGAGGACTGCGTGAACGAGCTCCCTGACTTCCGTCTGCCCTCGCTGCGTTCCATCAGCGCGCATGTGTGGCATCGAGTGAAGGATTTCCTGCAAAAGATCACCACCGTCGTGCTGTTTGCTTCGATCATTATCTGGGCGCTGGAGTTCTTCCCCGCGGGAGACATCAATGCGATGGAAGAGTCTTGGCTGGCGGTTATCGGGCATTGGCTCGAACCGCTGATGGCGCCGCTTGGTTTTGACTGGAGAATGTGCGTCTGTCTGATGACCGGCGTGCCTGCCAAGGAAGCTATAGCCGCCACCTTCGCTATTCTCTTCGGCTATGACCTGACAACCATGGCGCTCGCACCGGGTACAGCGTACGCGTTCCTCGTGTTCATCCTGCTGTATTTCCCCTGCGTGGCGACTGTCTCCACCCTGCGCAAGGAAGTCGGCTGGCGCTGGGCTGCATTCTCCGTCATCAACTCCCTGCTCGTCGCGTGGCTCGCTGCGTTTGTATGTAATATGCTCCTATGATTCAGAAGATTATCACTATAGTACTTATCCTTGCTGCCGTTGTCGGCATGTACTTTATCATCCGCCGTCAGCGGCGCGCGGACTGTGCGAACGGTTGCACGGGCTGTCCTTTGGCTTCGAGTTGCAACAAAGCCGCTCTGCTCCTTGCCCTCATCGTCCTCTCCCTGCCTGTGCAGGCGCACCTGCAGGGTATAGTCTATGACGACCAAGGTGAGGTTTTAGTGGGTGCTGAGCTGCGTTGGGCAGGTACAACCATAGGCACGGTCACCAATGCGGATGGGGTGTTCGAGATCGAACCTATCCGCCAAACCAAACTCCTCGTCACCTCGTTCCTCGGTTTTCGTAACGATACGACGCTGGTCAAAGACCGCAAACCCTTGGCAATAGTCCTTATGCCCGACAATCAGCAACTCGACGAGGTCACCATCGAGGCACGCCGGCAGTCGGTGATCAAGTCACGGTTCTCAGCATTCGATGTCGAGTCCTTCGGGCAGGGCGAACTATGTCGTGCTGCGTGCTGTAACCTGAGCGAGAGCTTCGAGACCTCGGCTTCCGTCGATGTATCCTACGCCGACGCCGCTACCGGTGCCAAACAGATTAAGATGCTCGGACTGAGCGGTACCTATGTGCAACTGCTCACCGAGAACACCCCTGCCGTACGAGGCTTGGCGCAATCCTTCGGGCTGGAGTATATACCGGGCTCGTGGATGGACGCAGTGCAGGTCAGCAAGGGTACCTCGTCTGTCATCAACGGCTACGAAGCCATCACCGGACAGATCAATATTGAGTACCTCAAACCCCAGACGCAAAACCCCATAGCCATCAACCTGATGCTCAACAAGGAGCTCCACGCCGAGGCGAATATCACCGGCGGGTGGGACATCCCTATACCCAACGACCCGATGCTCGGTACACTTTCAACAGGCGTGCTGGCGCATTATCAGGAGGGAGCGTTCCCGATGGACGATAATCATGACGGAGTGCTCGATATGCCGCTTAACCGCAACCTCAACCTACTCAACCGCTGGTACTATAAGAACGACGAATATACATTCCAGTTCCTCGTTCGCGGTCTGCACGACGAACGCCACGGCGGACAGCGACCCACCCACCATACACCGTACACCGTACACCAACCTTATCTCATCGACCTCCGTGCTGATCGCGTCGAGGGGTTCATGAAGAACGGCATAGTGTTTGACGAGGAGTCAGGGATGTCGCTCGGCATTATTGCCGCGGGGTCGTACCACGACCAGGACAACCGCTACGGCCGTACCGCGTGGCGCGCCTCGCAGGCAAACGCCTACCTCAATGCTATCTTCCAGAACACGTGGTCTAACGAAGCATCGACCATCAGTGGTCGATCATCTGAACTATCCCACAAGCTCTCCGCAGGCCTCTCCCTCAACTACGACCAGTATTGGGAGACCCTTTCGGCTTTTGACTTTCGACTTTCGGCTTTTGACTATCGGCTCCTCGACCGTCGCGAACTCACGCCAGGCATCTTTGCCGAATATACGCTCACGTATGGCGAGCGGCTCTCGCTCATTGCCGGCCTGCGAGGGGATTACTCCACACGCTATGGTGCGTTCTGCACCCCGCGACTGAATATCCGCTATGCACCCTTCGAGTGGTGGACGCTGCGGGGTAGTGTAGGCCTGGGTTACCGCTCCCCGAATATCGTCGCGGATAACGCCGCGTACCTCGCCTCCACACGTGCTTTCGACTTTCGACTTTCGACTATCGACTATCACCCTCACCAAGAGCGCAGCCTGAACACCGGTCTGACGACCGTGTTCGATATACCCGTCGGCAAGCGTAACCTGCAACTGTCTGCCGAGTACTACTTCACGAACTTCTTCGACGGAGTACTCGTTGACCTGGACGCCTCGACGAATGGTGTTACGTTCAGTAACATGAGCGATATAGCCGGTGCACGTTCGCTGAGCCACACGGCACAGATCGAAGCCTCGATGGAAGTGTTGCGCGGATGGACAATCACCGCCGCGTTCCGTTACAACGATGTACGGCAGACATCGCTCAACGCTGCCACACAGCAGTACGAACTGCGCGAAAAAGTCCTGACGAACCGCTTCAAGGGGCTTGTCACCATGAGTTATGTCACACCGCTCAAGAAGTGGCAGTTTGATGTCACCGCCCAGTTCAACGGCTATGGACGTATGCCCGATGGATTCAAGCAGTCAGCCATCAGCAGTCAGCCATCAGCAGTCAGCGGTCAGTATTACGAGAAGAACGGCAACATCTACCACAACTGGTACCCGCAGCTGCTCGCGCAGGTGACGAAGTACTGGCGCACGTGCTCGCTGTATGTCGGGGCGGAGAACATGACGAACTTCACCCAGGATCATCCGATTGCCGGCACCTATGATGCTGACGGCCGCGTTATCATGGATTACTCTGTTCCCTTTGACGCCTCGATGGTCTGGGCACCGACCTCCGGATGGAAGATCTACATCGGTTTCCGTTGGGCACTCGACCGAAAGGAGGACTAATAGCGCAGCTCCTGACCGGTGACGGTGTAGGTTCTATCCCCGCGTATAATCATTATCTGCCCGTTGCGGAGCACTTTGCGTGCGGCAGCGGGTTGCCGGGCATCGTCGAGAGCGGTGCTCTGTTCGCATATGGCGGTGATGAGCGTGGTGGGTTGTATCGAGCCTTTGTTTGCGCCGGTGTACAGGTACTGGTTGCGGAACTTCAGATCCTGCGTCTGGTTGCCGCTGCCGTCGTTCCAGATGATCATCCAGCTGTCGTCTATCGCCTTAGCCTCGGCAGGCACAACGAACTTGTACGAGCCGTTGCCCAGCGCTGTGGCTTTCTTCCCCGGCCAGCCGCCGCAGACCTGCACCGTGCTGCCCGTACCCGTATGCCAGATGTAGCAGTTGATCGTATTGCCGAAATCACTTGACTTGGTGAAGAACACCGCGCGCTCGTCGGCGTCGGTCAGGCAGGGCTCAACAGGCTCACTCACCTCGCCGCCGCCGGGGTTCGACGGATCGTCGGTCAGCTCCATCTCCGTGCCGTCCCATACGGGGTCGGGGATGTTCTTCGCGGACGAGGTGTAGATATACTTGCCGTCGTCGCCTATCTTCCCGGGCGCAGGTGTCTTGTCCGTCGAGAGAACATATACGCGCAGGTTTCCCTTGCCGGAGCAGCTGACGGACAGTTTGTTGTCCGTGACGGTCTTCGTGTCACCCGTCACGCAATCGGTGTACGTGCCGTTGAGGATGCCCGTGAACGTACCGTTGCCGCTGATGCACACCAGCGCATAACTGTCCGTCACCTCATCGGTGTAACGCCGTTTGAACGCAAACGAGCCCGAGCAGCCCTCCACGGAGTACTGACCTTTGCGCAGGGCGGGAACAGCCATGCGGATCTTGCTCAGGCGCTGGATGTGTTGCGCCAGCGGGTGCGAGAGCGAGGTGGCGAGGTTGCCTGTTGCGCCCGTATATTCGGCAAAGTCGGTGGTGGTGATATCGCCCTTGATATACCCGCCGTAGTACGCTCTGCCGGAGTTCTGCAGGGCGATGTTCGTGCCCTCGTCGATGCGTTTGCCTTTCTGGAACTCCACCTCCGAACCGTAGAACAGACAGGGTATTCCGCGGTGTGTGAACATCAGCGAGAGGTTCTCCGCCCAGGTGCTCTGGGGTTTGGAGAACCGGTTGAACTGCACCTCGTCGGGTGCGTAGTCGTGCGAATCGACATATACGACGTTCCATGTGGCGTCGTTGTAGTATTTGTCGTTCGAGGGTTTGGCTATGTTCCATGCGCCGGAAGCGCTGGCGAAGTTCCAGTGCTCGGTGAAGTCTATCACGTGCAGTCCCGATGCCTTGGTGTAGTCGGGCGTGTGATAGTCGTTGCCGCTGAGCAGGGCGTTGGTGGAAGTAGGTTGCCCCGAGAGCCCGCCAAAATCATCCTCCGCCTGCTGCCAGCATGACTTCCAATTCGTGTGCGAGGTACAGGTTGAGCCTTCCATCTCCACGAGATTGTCCCACGATGCGGGATCATCGTCCCACGCGTACGCCTTCGTCTCCGCCCAGGTGTAGTAGAACGGCGAGAGGTTCGCGTGTTCGCGGTAGAGAATACTGCTGTAGCGCGCACACACCTCGGCAAACATATAGAACGGCGTTCCGCCGCGTTTGTCTTTCGCCGCCTCGCCTGCGGCGGTGAACGCAGGGATGAACGCGTTGTTGAACGACAGTCGGGGTATATGCCCGCCGGTGTCGATGCGGAAGCCATCCACGCCCATGTTGATGAACGTGGTGTAACACTCGATGAGGTAGTTATACACGGCTGGGTTCTCAGTGTTCAGATCCACGCAGTCGCCGGCTATCTGCGCAAACCAGCGGTTCGGCTCGTCCCAGTTGAAGTTCCCGTAGTGGTGCCACAGGTTACGGGTATCGTAGTTGACGCCGGTGGTGTTCTTCATCTGCGTCAGACGTGCGGAGTATTGTTGCGCCCCGGCAAGCGAGGCGTAGTTGTCCGGCAGCTTGCCGCCCTTGGACTGCGTGAAGGGGATCATGCACTCGTCGGCTGACGACTGATCGGCACTCCAGTCACGCTCGAAGAGCTTGCACAGGTTCGCCTCGCCGAAGTTACCCGTGTGGTTAAGCACGATATCGAGGATGATCTTCATCCCGCGTTTGTGCGCCTCGTCTATCACCGTCTGAAAACTCACTCCCTCCGACTCATGCCTGTGATCAACCTTCGAGAAGTCGTGCGCATGGTAGCCGTGGTAGTCGTAACCCGAGGCGTTCTCCACGATAGGAGTGATCCAGATGGCTGTGAACCCCAAGGCTTTGATGTAGTCCATCTTCTCTATTAGTCCCTTGAAGTCTCCTCGCCAGGCAGGGTCGCCGGCGTTCTTCGACTGATTGTCCCAGCACTGGGTGTTGTTCGACTCATCGCCGTCGTAGAACCGCGTCGGCAGCAGGAAATAGATCTGTTCGTCGCGGAAGTCCGTACGGGAGGGATAGAACGTTGCAGCCTGAAGGCTGATAGCCGCTGCAAGGGTGATAATCAGGGAGAGGAATTGTTTCATGGCAGGTCAATTTTACGAATAACGCCACAAAGGTACAAAATTTTTCTCACATTTGCAAGTTTTCTCAAACATTATTTGCAAATATCAAAACTTTTTTGTACCTTTGCGTCAGATTTTGAAAAAAGCATCTAAAAACCGAGCCGTAAGGCTCACAAAATGATTTATACCATGAGAAAAACGATTTTTACAATTCTTTTTGCCCTTGCCGCAAGCGTAGGAATGAGTTGGGCAACTCCGACGGCTGATTTAAGCAAGAATATTGCGATAGATTTGCGCAGTCAGCAGTTGGGCGGTACCAATACCGAAGGCGGTAGCAAGTATCTAATCATCGATTCGGAGAACAACTATACCTACGTGGACGCCGAACCGGATGCGTATAATGCGTACTTCGTATTTGACAACTTCAACGGCTCGCAGCACGGTTACACCAACCTTCTGGTTACTGTTCCTGTAGAGGCTGGTAACTACCTCCTTACGTTGGGTGGATGCAAGTACGGCACAGGCACAGGTAACGTCAAGAGCGCCACGAGTGAGACTTTGGCTTCGTTCAACCAGAAGACAGCTGCATGCTATGATGCTGACCCGGTTAATAACTCGGTGTACTTGATCTTCACGGTAGCTGCTGCACAGAGCATTACCATTGACTGCGGTAACTACACACCGTACTTCGCACTCAAGAAGATGGCAGCTGTTCCGGCATTTACGGACTTTGAGATTAACTTCCAGAGCAATCCGTGTACCGGTAAGCCGGATAATGTAGATATCGCCGGCTCATGGCATGATGCTCAACATGGTTATCAGAACGTAGTAGCAACTGTTCCTGTAAAGGCAGGTGACTATCGTCTGACGCTTGGCGCTTGCCAATACGGCAACGGTGCAGGTAACGTCATGAGCGAGACGAATGAGGAGCTGGCTTCGTTCGACCAGAACTTAGGTGAGGGCAACTGCTATCATAACAATACGGCAGCGAACATCGTATCCACGACCTTCACGGTAGATATGGACCAAAACATCACCATCAACGGCGGTACATATACACCGTACATGAAGTTGGAGCGAATCAAGGAGATCTCGTCGTTTACGGACTTTGCGATTGATCTGCGCAGTGGGCAGTTAGGCGGTGACGGCTCAACAGGCGGCAGTAAATACCTCACTATCGCCGGGGCTGTGTATTCGTATGTGGATGACGAACCGGATGCCTATAATGCGTACTTCGTATTTGACAAGTTCAACGGCTCACAACACGGTTATACCAACCTCTTGGTTACTGTTCCTGTGAAAGCCGGTGACTACCGTCTGACGCTGGGCACATGCCAATACGGCAACGGTGCAGGTACCGTCAAGAGTGCAGCGGATGAAACCTTGGCTTCGTTCAACCAGAACACAGGCGTTTGCTATCACATCAATACGGCTGAGAATATCATTGTCGTTGACTTTACGGTCGCCGAAGACCAACTCATCACCATCGACTGCGGTAACTACACGCCGTATATAGCTTTGGCTAAATATGTGGCTCCGGCAGCTCCGGAATTGATTAATGTTGAACCGAACGTTGATCCGCTGAATGCAGGTGTTTACTACAGCACGTTCTATTTCAGTTCGGCTAAATACAAACTGCCTGCAGGCGTCGAGGCATACGTGGCTGACCTGAGCGGCAGTGACCTCGTGCTGACCAGGATTGCTCAAGCCGGTCAAACTATCCCGGCTGATAATGCGGTCATCATCAAAGCCACCAGTGATAATTTCACCCTTACCTTAAGCGATGAGGAGCCGGTTAGCGTTACTACCAACAACAGCCTCCAAGGTGTGGATGCCGCTACGCCGGTAACCGACATCGCAGGTCTGACTACGGATAACTGCTATGTGTTGAGCGGAACAAATACGTACGGTGTAGGTTTCTACAGGATCAGTGGCAGCTCGCTCAAAGCGCACAAGGCGTATGTGAAATACGACGGCGAACCGTCAGGTGCTCCGCGGCGTATGCGCTTTGTGTTTGACCAGACAACAGGCGTGGAGAACGCTGAGACTACAGTCAAGAGCGAGAAGTTCATTGAGCACGGTCAACTCGTTATCATCAAGAGCGGTGTGAAATACAACGCTCAGGGTATGATTGTAGAATGATTTTTGGACATTTGGGATCAAAGGAAAATTCGTTTAATTCGATTAATTAGTGAACGGTATGAAAAAGCAATATAATCACCCCGAACTGCAAGTAACAGAGTTGGCACCTCTGCCCCTTATGCAGGCAGCCAGCCCTGTCGGTGACACCATGGGGCTGCATGATATCGAAGGCGAGCAGTGGTAGATCATAGATAGTTCAAATATTTTCGTACCTTTGTAGCCACATTTACTGACATCTGACATCTGACTTCTGACATATAATCTGGCATGTGGTTCGTCGGATGCCATGATGCAATACGTCAGACTCAACCCCCAGCGCCTTGCGACCAAGCGATTGATGCCGGGCTTCTTCCGCGTGCAGCACGATGTCAATATCGCCGGTCGTAACTACGACGCCATCGGGAATATCAAGATCCTGCAAGCCGAGCAATTCTCTCCCGTTCATGTGCGCAGCATCTGGGTCGATGATGCCGAACGCCACGGCGATGATACTAAAAAAAATCCCACATTTGCAAATATTTCTGCAAAAATGTGAGATTTTTTAACTTTTTACGACTAACCGTCAATTTTTCTTCACTCCCGTGGAGAAGGGTCTTCTCCGTTACGATTAGTGTTTCACACCTTCGTAACTCTCGACAGTCTTCGTCTGGATGGTAGTCACGGGATTGCCGGATTTGTCCGGTGCGGTGCTGTAGGTCGCCGTGGTCGTGTACGTGCGCCACGCCTTGCAGCTACTCAGGCAGGTCGCGATCGCCGCTAACCCCATCAGCAAAATGAGCAGGCAGAGCGAGCTGCGGATGCCACGCCTTAACTTCTTGCCCGACGGGCTCCCATAGAGTGTCTCCCTCTGTCCCGTAGGCGTCAGTGATCTTAAGAAATGTCTTTTCATTGAACGATGTGTTTAGTTGGATTAGTTGTTCAATCATTTTCTTGCCGGTTGCACCGACGAGGATGCAACCCTGTGAGTGTTCGGGCTTGCTGCCTGTGTGAATGCGGATGCCGGTTCGTCCGGGAACGTTCATCAGCAGCGGCAGGTCTTTCTTGAAGCGCGGCGAGTAGGTCATGCACACTTCATACGTGCCGGCAGGGATGATATAGTCCGCATTCTCCAGGCTTGCAAACTGCAATCCGTCACCTACCCAGCGGCGGAGACGGACTTGTCCTGTGACAGATTTGCCGGATTGACGGCGGCGAACGAGTTCGAATGTTTTCATGTTTGTGCGGTCTGATACGTTGATTAAGAATCCTATATAACCCGGCGGGAAGATCCCGCGGTAGTTGTTCTCTCGTTGTTCTTTCCGCTGCTTGCGCTCGTAGCGCTTGCGAAACTTCAAGAACTCATCGTCGGTCATCATCGCTTGTAGCGGTAAGTGTAATCGATACCGAACAGCGCTCCGGCGAACGTTGCAACCTCACCGAAACCGATCAGCAGCGAGGAGTCAATCTCGCCCTGCGGGTCAATGAAGATCCCGCAGAACAGCAAGATCAGTCCGCCGATAGACATCACGGCTGCTGTGACAAGTTGCAACGTCGCTTTCATACGCTACCCTCCTGAATTAGTTTAATTCGCTTAATTCGTGAACTAAATGTTCAGGCTGTCAGCCACCGTGTGCCACAGATACTGGTAGAAGGTCTTGTAGCCGCTCGGGCTGTCCTTCTGTGCGAGGAACGCCTCGCGGTCTTGCAGTATCTGCTCGATGTTCTGCTTGCGAGCAGCTACGCCCTTGCTGATGCGCGAGAACAGGTTCTGCGCTGCCTTCTCCTCTTGCGAGTAAGGCGTCTTGCGGGTTACGGACTCGATGCCGCGCAGGTAGATACGGTTGCAGTCGGTGCTGGTGGTAGCCGCGGTGCGGTGAGTAGCCAGCAACATCTGTTGGTCAGCCGCATGAGGCGATTTCTTGTTGATTTTCGACAATGCACCGCTAACGGTAGAGATACCCGGTGCCCATACGATTTTTGCCATTGCATGTCGATCATGTTTAACCTCCGACCGACGTAGAGGGGTTAAAAGACACCCCGCTTCATGTTATTTGCGGGGGCCCCGTAAAAATGTCAAAGAACGCTGCTAATCGGCAACGCGGCGACCGCATTCAACCGAAAAGCGGTGCAAAGTTACGAAAAAAAAACGGAAACTCCAAATTTTGGGCTTCCGTTACCTTAATTCGGATAAGGTTTCCGTTATTCGAGGGCGTAACGCTTGAAGAAATGCGCCATCTGAGCACTCATCCAGCCTCTGCATAGTGCGACATCGACTGATGCTGAAGTGTATAATCCGCGCCTTGATGCGTACGCCCTGAATCCCGAAAGCAGCACTTTGAACTGCTCATCGGTGAACGGTTCTTCGAGACGCTGTTCAATCTCCTTGCGGAGTTCAGTGATAGTTAAACGATCCATAAAATTATCAATTTAGTAGTGAATAATCCCGAGAATGTCTCGACTATGGTTCGACATTGCCCCGACATTGACCCGACTCAGACTGCCGTTTTTGGTAGTAGGCTTCAAGGATCTTCTTGATGAGTTTGTTCTCGGTTTTCTGCTGTTTGCACAGCCCGTCATACAGGCGTCGCACGCGTTTGGTGATGGCGCTGTACAGTCGCATGGCTTCGCGCATGTCACCTATCTGTTTCTGGATGCGTATGACGCAGAGTTTGACGATGCGTTCGGCACGTAAGGCGGGGTTCTTCCTTGCCTCTTTCGTCGTCGGCATGCGTTGTGCAAAGCAAAAACCCGCGCCGTTGCGGAACTTGTACTCAATGCCGCAGTAGACGCCTCTCAAAGGCTCGTAGCCTTCGTTATAGATTATCTTTGCCATGATGATTGAATTTAGATGTTAAAAATGTTGATATGGTTGCGTGCGAAATAGTTCGCTGCGCGCTGTTCGAGTTCGTCGAGTTCGCGCTGGGTGACGGTACGACCTTCGGGAGAGGTGTAAACGACTTCGTCGGGGTTAGTGGGTTTGCCGGTGGTCATAGCGGTCAGATTTTGAAGGGTTGAGGGTCTTGCATGTTATAGAACTCCACATCGGCGGCTGTATAGAGCCCTTTCTTGCCATTGTAAGTAGCTGTGTAATAGGTGACGCCTCGCGCCAGTTCTTTGCCGAAATAGTTCGTTGGCACGGATTCCGGAAAACGCTTTGCCCAAAACATCGGATTCTCTTTCGGCGCACCGTGTTCCTCAAGATAACAGAACATCGCTTTTCTCGTGGCAGGGGTGCGCTGTGCCCATATCTCGTATGTTGCGCCCTTCCTGTTTTGCGCCCGTTCCGAATCGAGGAAGAATCTCCAAAACTCTTCGTTGAATTGTATGTATAATGCTTTGTAGTCCATAATAAAAATTTATTTTCCTCAACTCTCAACACCAAACCCGCCCTATAGTATAGTGGGTTTAGTGTTAAGAGACGAGACTATTTATTTTTCTTTTTTGGTTCTTTTTTCTTTTATCGCCCATGTATGGTCGATGCATTAGGGAGATCATTTATCGCCCATGTATGGTCGATGCACTACTCGCTCATGAAATCGCGAGCACATAACCCCGAGGTGACGACGGACTTATTTTCGCAGGCACTTCAGCGTGACTTTAATGTCATCGGGCTCTTTGTCCTTGTGGTTGGTGCTGTAGGCGCTCATTTGTGCAGCCATGATACTTGTCTGCGCCGAGGCTTGTGCGCGAAAGTCATCGCGTTTGCGCTTTGCCTCGCGCCACGCCACGGCCTCAGCGTCCTTGTACTTGCGGTAGTCGTCAAGATCGAACACATCCGTCATCTGAATCTGGTAGGTGGCAAGCTTCGTGTGCTTGCTGCTCGTCAGTACCTCGTGCTGGCACTCTCCGCTGGTGCGGTTCTCGGCGTCGAGGATCGCCAGAGCTTGGTTGAGCGCATCGGGTGTGATGGACTTGGTGAATGACTCGATGGCATCGTTCAGGAGCGTAATGATATGCATCTGCGCGAGGCTGTCACCTTGGTTGAGTTTGAGACCATTGGCAGTCTCGGTCAGTACATCGCAGAACAGCGATGTGATGGATGATAATTCTAATTTGGTCATGATTGTAATGGTATTTAATAGTTGTTATTGACTTCATTTACCCAGCGCCTTCAGCAGGAGTGCTGTGATGTTTACGGTCGTTAGTTGCACGGAGTTATCGCAGGCATCTGCGGCAGCGTTGAGCTGCTTTTTGAACGCCGCATACTCCTCCATACTCATATCGTACAACCGACTGAGTTGACTGCGCGTGAGTCGCTCGGTGTCCACACGCCAGTTGCGGAGCGTGCGTAACCTGCCTGCGCATCGGTGGTTGAGATAGCCCGGCAGCCACCGCAGGTTCATCAGGTTATTGTTCAACGGGTTACCATCGAAGTGATCACCCTCATACTTCACCACCTTGCCGCGCTGGGCATCGTAGTACGGTTCGGGGCGTGCACCAACCCATGCGTGGAGCACCACTTCGTGTAACAGAAAATGTCCCCAAGTCGTCGGCACACGGATGTAGCAACTACCACCATTGCCATTTGCTGACCGGTATCCACCACCTCTGAACCTCGCTTGCTGACTCGGGCTGTAGTCCTGCGGCACTTGCTGCCATTGATAGCCGAATGCGTGGCGGGTGTAAACAGGTGTCCGCCTTGGCAGGATACGTACAGTGTCTGTTTGACGTTACCGGTTTTGTCGAGCCGTTCGACTCCTGTTCTCAAGGGGATGAAGCATTGCCCGACGTAGCATTTGGGCATCTTGTCGTCGAGCCATTTGATGGAAGCAGGGGATACCATTTCTTCCTCGTGCATTTCTGCCAACCGGCAGTTGTTTCTTACCTTTGACATAATCGTTGTTTTTGGATTGTTGAATTTCAGTTGTTTTGTGCCATGGCATATTCCTTTTTGTGCACGAAAAGGAACATGCCATTTCCCCATCTGGGGAGCACGTCAATCCGCGAAATGACGATGCAAAGGTACAAACAAAAAAAGAGACCCGCAAAAACGGGTCTCAAATAACGATTATTTCCTTAAAGAATCCCTTAATCAGCCTTATAATGGGCAATTAAGGAACTTATATTTCCTTACATTTCCTTAATCCTTGTACATGCGCCAAGGTCTAATTATTCACCTTTTTGGTATAGTATCGCGCATTACCGAAATCTTTTTCAGTGAAGATATATTTGGGCGCTGCAAAGGGATTGATAAGTTCCGCTTTGCGTGCATCCGTATATTGCCGGATATGGATAAAACCGCATGTATCCAAGGTCATGATATTCCGACAGGCTTCCGTCTTACTATTTGCATTGATGATAGTCTCTCTGAGGTTCTTTTCGCAAATGTCAGCGGCAAACTTATCGGTACCAAAGAACGATGTATCCACCGGCTCAATATCTTCGGGTTCGGGTTTAGGTGCTTGGGGTTGATTGTCCTGCATAAACGTCTTGACGACCTCTGCTACGTTTGTTGCGGAGGATGTGTTGATGGTTACATTGTTGTTGTTGATGGTGCCGACCTTGCCGATATTAAATATGTTTGTGCTCATAGGGTGCTAAAAAAGCACAAGTAGACATGGGCAATAGACAAAGTCGCCAAACTCGGAGTAATGCCCCGTCTACTCGTGCTGATACACGAATATCGGGACATATAACTTTTTACTCCTGATTAGTTTGGCGACTTGTCTATAAAGTAATATGTCTTTTTCTCCTGTTTAAGGTCTAAGAGCCGACCATGTTCCAAAATGGAACGAACTGAATTCGCCTGCAAAGGTACAAAAATATTTTGACATTTGCAAGTGTTTATTGATTTTTATGACGGATTTATCGTGAAATTATTGTTGTTTAGTGTATTTACGGAATCAATATTGAGGGTATTAAATGATATATTCACGTTGTGTCCTCTCTGTCCGAGCGGTCGATACAGCTGCCGTTGGAAGTCGAGGTACTGCCCGCGTATCTGATCCACATTCATGTTCAGTTTGCGCGTTGCGTCGTAGGCTGATCCGTATTTTAGTCCAAGCAGTTTTGGCAGGTTGTCTGTGTATAACTCTTTGTAGCCGTTCACTGTGTAGAACTGCATCAGGAAATCGAGGAACGCACGTTGCTCGGCTGATTGCTTCTGGTAGTAATCAGCACGAACCAACTCCACGCGTTTGGCTCGCTCCATAGGCGTGGTGGCAAAGGCAAGGTACTCCAAAATATCGAACATATCGCACTTCTCCAAACCTAACAAGCGTCGCACCATTTCCAATTTCTCCTCGGCAAATCCCTCTCGACCGAGCTGCTCCAGTAGTGCCTTGCGTGTATCGGGGTTTTCCCATTGTGCACGCAGGCTTTCCGGACTATCGAAGAACGACGGCAACCGACCGAACAGCCGCACTATGAAATCCTCCATGGAAATCATCTCATCGCCAAACCATATAAAGTCTTTCCATTCGGTCGTGAGGCATAATTCGCGTTGTGGCGAGAGGCGCACTCGGATTGTTTTCTTTGTTTGCTTGCCGTCGCAGGTGCAGGGCAGGTGCCCGCAAACGGGGCAAGGCTTGGGCGGTTCTTTTGGTGCAGGGTCGGATGTATCGCCACCGTCAGGGTCGCCGAGATGCTTGCCGCATGTACACGGGTAGTTGCCGCATATCGGGCAGAACGGATCACCGTCCCACTTTTCGTCCTTGAAGTTCTTGTTAGCACCCACGAAGTCGTAGATGGTAAAGTAATACTTATCGTCAAACAACCGCGTGCCGCGACCGATAATCTGCTTAAACTCTATCATGTTGTTAATAGGGCGCAAAAGGACAATATTCCTCACGTTCTTGGCGTCCACGCCTGTGGATAGTTTCTGCGAGGTGGTGAGGATGGTTGGCAAAGCCCGCTCGTTGTTCTGGAACAGCCGCAGCATCTTGTCACCTTCAGCACCTTCGTCAGCGGTCACACGCTTGCAGTAGTCCGGTGACGGATTACGCTTGTGCTGATTGATCATGTCGCGTATGATCGCCGCATGCAATTGCGTGGCGCAGAATACAAGCGTCTTGTCGTTCGGGTTGATTTGTGCAAGCAGTTCTTTGACGCGATGCTCGTCACGCTGACGGATATAGATGTCGCCATTGTAGAAATCTTTCTCCGTATATATTTTGTTATGGTCAATCTCGCCCTCTATATCGTCATCGGGGTCGTACTTGTAAGTGTCGATATTACTCTCCGACAGACACACGCGGAAAGGCGTGAGGTAACCGTCGGCTATACCTTGCTTGAGTGAGTAGGAATAAACCGGGTCACCGAAATAACGGTAGGTGTTGGCGTTCTCGTTTCGACGCGGAGTAGCAGTCATGCCTAACTGGTAAGCGTAGGTAAAGTAGTCCATCAGTTCGCGCCACTGGCTCTCGTCGTTTGCGCCGCCGCGGTGGCACTCGTCAATGATGATGAAGTCGAAGAAATCCGCAGGGTATTGCTTGTAATACGGCTGACCGGATTTGTCTTCGGTCATGAAGGTTTGGAAGATAGTGAAGTAGATGTTTCGCGCCGTGGGCACTTTGTTGCGGCTCTTCTTCAACAGCTCGGGGGTGATGCGCACCATGGCGTCCTCGGGGAACTGCTCAAAGTCGTTGGTGGCTTGGTTGGCGAGGATGTTACGATCAGCGATAAACAGAATGCGCGGTTTGTTCTCGTTGCAGTGCAGGTTCCAGTTGGTTTGGAATAGTTTCCAGCAGATCTGAAACGCTACAAAGGTCTTACCTGTACCGGTTGCCATAGTGAGCAGTATGCGTTGCTGCTTTTGTGCAACGGCATTGAGTACATTGTTTATAGCGTTCTCTTGGTAGTACCGTGGTATTTTGCCACCACCAATGTTGTACGGCGTAAGATTGAACTTATCGCGCCACTCGTCCTTGACGGGGAACGTCATTTGCCACAGCTCATCGGGCGAGGGAAAGTGATCCACAAACTTCTCCGTGGAAGGGATTATATACTCGCCGTGTACATCACGCACACCCATGTCGATGAAGTATATCTCATCACCGTTGGTGGAATAGGTGTAGCGTATTTGTAGCATCTCTGCATAGAGCTTGGCTTGCGGCACACCGATAGCGACATCGTTCTCGTCGGATTTGGCTTCGATAACTGCTAATTTCACGCCGTGGTACTCCAGGATATAATCCACCTTTTTCGGGTGCTGGGTCTTGATGCGCTCCACTCGTCCGGGGGCAATGAGGTACGCGCGCTGCTCGGTGAGTATCTCGCTCTCTGGGTACTGCTCATGTTGCTCCCAGCCTACGCTATAGAGGGCAGGGTCAATCTTCTTCCGGCGGGTTGCTGTTTCGTCCATGGCTATTCGAATATTGATTTCAGAAATGCCTGCTTGAGGTCATTGCAGAGGGTTACTATTTGGTCGTAGTTGGATTGAAGGGATTCAATCTTTACTTGCATTTCATCCAATATCGTCGCTATAGCTTCTTGCTCTTCTAATGAGGGAATAGGTACGACGATTGATTTTATAGATGGCACATTAGAATGTACCACCTTTAACTTAGTTTTGCCAAATCCTTTTTGCTTGATAGCATCAGGTGTTGAAAGTGCGTATGAGAGATATTTGGCGTTCTGTTTATGCTTCATAACCACTAGATCCCCTCCGGCTAAACATTTCTCATTGCCAAGATATGCAACACTTTTAGCTATATCCTCAACGCTCTCACCTGTAATAGTAAATAGAATATCCCCGTGTTCAAAATACTTGGGAGATTTTATTAAACCAAGATCAGTATGCGAAACACAATTTTCAAACCAATAATTATATGTAGTATATATCTCACCATAACGAACACAAGATACTCCTTCTTCCTTTATTTGTTCTCTCGTAATACCTGAGCCTCTATACATATCGGTCGACAACTCTTCTAACGTCTTCATTTTCCACCCGTCTTTGGGTGTAAGCATTTCTTTGAGGGCGGCTTGGAAGAGGTCTTTGGCTGCTCGGAGTTGTTTATCTGCGTTAGCTTTGATGGTATCAATCAACGCAAATTCAGCATCCAATAATTCAACTATCCGCTGCTGCTCGGAAAGTGGAGGAACAGGGACGTTGAATACTGCTATATCATTATATCTTAGGTTGTTTATTCCTGCTCCATCTGAAAGACTCTTGATAAAATCTGCATATCTTTTTGATGATAAAACAGTCCATAAGTATTTACTATTGACAATTGAATTATCGGGTACTAAAAGTCCCATGAAACCTCCAAAAGCGTAACCATAATCTTTATCAATCAATGCGACTTTGCCTAAATGCTTTTTGCTGCCATTAGACATGCAGATAAGGAAAGAACCTTTCTTTAACCGTTTATCTTCTGGAATTATGAAGTCATCCTTTAGATACTTTAATTCGGTGAAATTTAAAGCCTTTGTCTCTAAATCAACATTATTTGAACGTAATACTACATTTTTGGAGTATTCTGCTTCATCCCCTTTTGCGTAGGTTAAGCCTCGGCGCATTTCACACAATTCACCGAGTGTATATATTTTCCACCCTTCTTTCATAGCATCTTTTCAATTTCAGCGATTAAACGTGCACTATCATCATTCAAATTGGCAATGACTTTGAGGATGTCGCGCGGTTTGCGGTCGTCAACGATCTCGGGTTTGTTCGGGTTCTTAACCGAGAGGTCGCAATCTGCGCCAAGGTCAGCGACATCAATCGACCAAGAGTTTTCGCTTTCGGCTTTGGTCTTTTGCAGGGCTACAAACTCCGCCAGATCATCCTCGCTAAGCGGGTCGGTCTTGCCCAAGTTGCGGTCAAGATTGAGTTGATAGTACCAGATCTTCTTTGTCGGTTCGCCTTTGGTGAAGAACAGCACCACGGTCTTTACACCAGCGCCCGTGAACACTCCTGACGGCAAATCAAGAATCGTGTGCACATTGCACTCCTCCAGCAGCATGCGGCGTACCGCAGCTGCGTCACTGTTGCTCAAGAACGTATTCTTAATCACTATACCGGCGCGACCGTTCACCTTGAGCATCTTCACAAAGTGCTGCATAAACATGTATGCCGTTTCGCTGGTAGGTATATCGAAGTTCTGTTTAACCTCGGCTCGTTCCTTGCCGCCAAAGGGTGGATTAGCGAGGATAACATCCTTGCGGTCTTTCTGCTGGATGTTCGTGAGGTTTTCCGCAAGCGTGTTGCCGTGGATAATGTTCGGAGCAGCTACGCCGTGGAAAATCATGTTCATGATAGCAATGATATATGGCAGACCTTTTTTCTCCTTGCCGTAGAAGGTGGATTGTTGCAGTTGGTCGCCATCGGCAACGGATGTGATATGCTTGTACATATACATGAACGCCTCGCATAGGAAGCCTGCCGAGCCGCACGCAGGGTCGTAAACTGTCTCACCGATGCGAGGGTTGACAATCTTGACGATGGTACGGATGAGCGGGCGCGGTGTGTAATACTCACCACCATTGCGCCCGGCATTACCCATGCGGCGAATCTTGTCCTCGTAGAGCACGGTCATCTCGTGGCGGTCATCTGCCGACTGAAAAGCCAGGCTGTCTATCGTATTGATCATCTCGCGCAGATTGTAACCGCTGTTAATCTTGTTACGCAGCTCGCTGAAGATCTCGCCTATCTTGTACTCCAAGGTGTTGGCGTTGGCAGCTATGTTCTTGTAGTGCTTGAGAGTCGGGAAAAGTTTGTTGTTCACGAAGTCCACCAGATCGTCACCGGTCTTGGCATTGATAAGGTCTAATTCGCCCTTGTCGTTCTTTGGGGCAGCCCACGCCGACCACTGATAGTCGCCAACGATAAGACGCTTGTAGGTCTTACCGGTGAGTTGAGCCTGTATCTCGCGCTCTGTTTCGAGGTCGTCAAGGTACTTTAGAAACAGTAGCCATGAGGTCTGCTCTATATAGTCCAATTCATTACTACATCCTGCCTCATTGCGCAGGATGTTGTCTAAGGCATTGAATGTTGCTTCGTATTTCATTGTATTTCATTATTTTCACAATGCAGCACAGCCCCGCAGACTTCTCCCTTTTCGGAAAGGTCGCAGATGAGGGTGGCAGGAAGTTCGTCGGGGAGAAGGGCGCCGGTGCTGTCGCGCAGCAGATAACCGCTAATATACGCCTTAGTCGATGTGATTTGGTCGATGCAGGTCGGCACAAACGTGCCGTCACCGTTGTCATGAATCGCTGCAGCCAACTGCCACGGAGTGCCCTGAACCGGCACGCCGCAGACGGTCGGACGCTGATTCGGCGCACAACAACAGAACATAATAGCCAATACAATCAAGCAAATATGCCCGAAACGATTGCTCCAATTAAAGGGACGGTTATTTGTTGCATATTTCAAATATTTTTTGTACCTTTGTAGCCGCATTTACAAAGGCACAGAAAATGGAAACGCATGGTTCAAATAACCGTCCTTTTTTTTGGAGCAGGGGAATTTTTTGCACAAATATTTGCATTTGTCGATTTTTTTTTGTATCTTCGGCACGCCCCTTCCCTGCGGGCGGGTTCCCTCCGAACTTACAGTAAGGCAATGCAGGACATTTACGCTGAGTATTCCCGAAGAAAAAAGAAGCTGTGCTTCCTCTTTTTAATGCCATGTAACTCACCCTTGTGCTAGCCCAAGTGAGCCGCATGGTATTAAAAAAATGCACTTGCGTGCAATTTTTCTACGGGAAAACTTGCAAATGTGCATTTTTTTTCGTAATTTTGCACGCAAATAGTGTTAAGCGGTTAAACTGTTAAGATGTTACTATATGAAAATCCGAATGCTTACTATCCTGGTGGCGGCAGCGGTGCTGTGCGCGTGCCAGAACAAACAAAACAAACAAAATTTCCAATACACCGTGGATAAGTTCTATGACCTTGAGATCCTGCGCTATCAGGTGCCGGAGTTTGATAGTCTGAGTCTGCAACAGAAGTCGCTGCTGTACTGCCTCTCGGAGGCAGCACTCTGGGGACGAGATATCCTCTTCGACCAGAACGGACGCTATAACCTGCGTATCCGCCGGGCGTGCGAGGAGCTGTACTTAGTCGAAAGACAAAAGACAAAAGACAAAAGAGACGAAGATTTCGAGAAGTTCGAGCGTTACCTCAAGCGCGTGTGGTTCAGCAACGGCATTCACCATCACTACAGCGAGGACAAGTTCCTGCCGGAGTTCAGTCAGGAGTGGTTCGTCGATGCCTGCGCCAAGGCGGGAGTGGAGTACGACGAGGCTATCCTGCCGGTGATGTTCGACCCTGCGGTTATGCCCAAGCGCATGACAGCGCAGGACGGTGTGGACTTAGTTGCTAACTCCGCGGGTAACTACTACGGCGAGGGCGTGACGCAAGCCGAAGCCGAAGCGTGGTACGCAGCGCACAAGGACAACTCCCCCGAGCCGCTGTGGATAGGACTGAACTCGCAACTGGCGAAGGATGCTGACGGCAAGATCGTCGAGCGCGTGTATAAGGTCGGCGGACTGTACGGCGAGGCGCTGGAGCACGTGGTCTATTGGCTGCGTGAGGCACTCCGCTACGCCGAGAACGATCAGCAGCGTGAGGTGATCAGCAAACTCATCGCGTTCAACGAGACCGGCGACCTCCGTCTGTTCAACGAGTACTGCATAGCCTGGGTGAAAGACCTTGACAGCCGCGTGGATTTTGTCAACGGCTTCACGGAGACCTACTCCGACCCGCTGGGCATAACCGGCACGTGGGAGTCGATGGTGAACTTCAAAGACCTGGCTGCCACCCACCGCACGCAACTGATATCGGATAACGCACAGTGGTTCGAAGACCACTCGACCACCGATCCGAAGTACAAGAAAGAGGAGGTCAAGGGCGTGACAGCGAAGGTCATCACCGCAGCGATCCTTGCCGGCGACTGCTACCCCGCTACGCCCATCGGTATCAATCTGCCCAACGCCAACTGGATACGCAAGGAGTACGGTTCGAAATCCGTGACGATAGACAACCTCATGCACGCCTACAACGAGGCTGCCAAGGGCAACGGGTTCAATGAGGAGTTTATGATTGACGGCAAGACACGTGCCATCTACGAGCAGTACGGAGCCCAGTGCGGCGATCTGCATACCGATCTGCACGAGTGTGTGGGTCACGGCTCGGGCAAACTCATGCCGGGCGTGACGAAAGATGCGCTCAAGGAACACGCCTCGACCATCGAAGAGGCGCGCGCTGATCTGTTCGGACTGTACTACCTCGCCGACCCGAAGCTCGTGGAGCTTGGCTTGCTGCCGAACACGGAAGCCTACAAAGCCGGGTACTACCAGCAGATGATGAACGGCGCGATGACGCAACTCGTGCGCATCGAACCCGGCAAGGATATCGAGGAAGCTCACATGCGTAACCGCCAACTCATAGCGAACTGGGTGCTGGCGCACGTCACGCCCGAGAGCCCCGAGGTGGAGATTGTCGAGATAGGTCAGCAGGTCGGGAACATCGAGCACGACGGCGAGTGCTCGTACAAGCACTACCTGCGTATCAATGATTATGAAGGGCTGCGTCGGCTGTACGGCGAGCTGCTGAAAGAGATACAACGCATCACATCCGAAGGCGACTACCCTGCCGCCAAGGCGATGGTGGAGACCTACGCCGTGAAGGTCGATCCCGTGCTGCACGAAGAGATACGTGCACGCTACGCCAAACTCAACCTCGCGCCGTACAAAGGTTTCGTCAACCCCGTCTATCATGCCGAGCGTGACGCCGAGGGCAACATCACCAACGTCACACTCGACTTTACCGAAGGCTACATCGAGCAACATCTGCGCTATAGCCACGATTACAGTCCGCTGCCGAGTGTCAATTAAGCTGCCTATATCGAAATCGATTGCTAATAGAATCCTTCTGTTGCAGGCTATCCACGGAGATCCGCTGATGCAGGTCTCTGCGGATACGCCGGACGATGTCATAGTGCTGCGTGACGCACTGCAAGCGTTGCGAGCGCATAAGCACGGCGAGCCGCTAACCCTCCACCTGAAGAACTGCGGGACAGCGCTACGGTTTCTGGAAGTTCACCTCGCACAATGCTATCCGGGCGAACCGATCACCCTCACCGGCGACGAACGACTCCTTGAGCGCCGCGGTGCACCGACCACGCAGACCACCTCTGCCCTCATCCTCCACGGCGTCGATGTACCCGTCACACCCGGCGAGTCGCCGTACATCACGATGTCGCGCCGGATAGCTGCTATGTATCAGCCATGCATGGCTGATGCGATAGAGCGCGACTGGAGTGCGGCGGCGTTCTGGTATGAGTACATAGCCATCCACGGGGGCGAGCTGCTGTTGGAAGGCTTGACGGATGAGAGCCTGCAAGGGGATAGGGTTGTGGCGGACATATATGCCGAGCACTTCGGCGTGCAGACGGAGTTTGTGCCCGAAGGAGCGGTGATTAGACAAAAGACAAAAGACAAAAGACAAAAGACAGCAATCAGCATTGACTTCGGGCGAACACCGGATATGTATCCCGCTGTCGCCTTGACCTGCGAGCGTCTGGGCATCACGCTCCACGCCACGGGCACCGAACGCTTGGCATACAAGGAGTGCAACCGTCTGGAGGCTGTCGCCGGGCACGAGACGCGACACGACCACCGTATGGCAATGGCGCTACTTGTGGCTGGCTACCCGGTAGACGATACCGACTGCATCAGTAAGAGTTACCCCGCATTTATGCGCCAATGGCAGGAGGTGAAAAAGATTTTTGCAGAAAAATTTGCAAATATGGGAAATTTTTCGTAACTTTGTAGGCTCATTTGGGTTGAGCGTTGAGAGTTTAGAGTTGAGAGAAGTTTAGAGTTTAGTGTTAAGAAGAACATTTCATAGTACAATCGTGTTGATGCTGCTGACGGTAGCACCGTTGGCGTATGCTCAGTATGTGGGCAGCGGCAGTTCGACGTTTGCGTTCATGGATCTGCCTGTATCCGCCCGGCAGAACGCGCTGGGTGGTGAGAACATCTCCATCCGCGACGGCGAACTCAGTTCGGCATTTGCCAACCCCGCATTGCTGGGGAGCCTGACGCACAACATCGTTCAGATAGGTTACGCCTACTACGGCAGCAGCCATTTCGGCAGTGCGATGTACGGCTACAACTTCGGCCGCTCGAAGTTCGAGAAAGGTGAGTTGCACGAAGGCGAACCTGAGCGCCCGAACCTCTTTGCGGTGGGTATCCACTACCTTGATTACGGTACGATGCGTTACGCGGAGAGCACGGGCGAGTTGACCGGTGCAACCTTCGGTGCACGCGACATCCTGCTGGAAGCCGCTTATGCGCGCGAACTGGGCAAGGGCTTCACGCTCGGCGTGGCACTCAAACCCGTGATGTCGTTCTATGAGTCGTACAGCTCGTTCGCCCTCGGAGCGGATGTCGGAGCGCACTATCAGATGCCGGATACCACCCTGCAGATAGGTCTGGTGCTGAAGAACATCGGTTGGCAACTCAAGGGATTTCACTCCGACGAGTCGGGTCAGCACCTGGAGATGTTGCCCATCAACCTGGAGCTTGGTATCAACTACCGCGTCAAACATGCACCGCTACGGTTCTCGCTGACGATTCACAATATACAGCGCTGGGATCTGGGGTACAGTCGGCTCAACGAGACAGAGCTGCCCGTCAAGTCCGTCGGATGGTTCGACATGATGATGAGGCACACGATCTGGGCGATTGATATAGTCCCGAAGAGCGAGAGGTTCTACATCACACTCAGTTACAACCACCGTCGTCGGCAAGAGTTTTACCTGCAAGACCAGCGTTCGCTGGCAGGCTTGGCAGCCGGTGTGGGCGTGCGCATTAAGATGGTACGGCTCGCATTCGCCATGAGCCAGATGTCGAAGCAAAACTTCACCTATCAGGTCAGCTTCGCGATGGATGTGAACAGTTTAATGAAATAACCATGAAGAAGATCATTGTAGCCATTGACGGCTATTCGTCCTGTGGTAAATCGACCATTGCCAAGCAGTTGGCGCAGTACGCCGGGTATAGGTATATAGACACCGGTGCAATGTACCGTGCTGTGGCGCTGTACGCTATCAGAAGTCAGATATCAGATATCAGATATCAGATATCAGAGATTGTAGAACTGCTGCCGCAGGTGCATATCGATTTTGCCATTCAGCCGGACGGTACGCAGCATGTGACGCTCAACGGTGAGGATGTTGAGAAGCAGATTCGCACCCTCGAGGTGGGCAACGCTGCCTCACAGATAGCCGTTATACCCGAGGTGCGTCGTTTCCTCGTAGCTCAACAGCAACAGATGGGTCGCGAAGGTGGTATAGTAATGGACGGCAGGGATATAGGTACCGTAGTGTTCCCGAATGCCGAACTCAAACTCTTCCTCACCGCCTCGCCCGAGGTGCGTGCCGAGCGGCGATACAAGGAGCTGATAGAGAAAGGCGAACAGCCCGTGATGGCGGATGTGCTGGCGGATGTCAACGACCGTGACTACCGTGACACCCACCGCGCCGAGTCGCCGCTCAAGCAAGCCGACGACGCCGTCGTGGTGGACAACAGCCACATGACGCGCGAGGAGCAGATGGCACATATATACCGCATATTCGACAACGCAGTCAAGAGTTGATAGTTACTATAGACAAAAATAGCGGGTTCTGCGCCGGCGTGACGGGAGCTATACGCCGTGCGGAGAGCGAGTTGCAGCAGACAGGTCAACTCTACTGCCTCGGCGACATCGTGCACAACGGGCAGGAAGTGAAGCGTCTGGAGCGTCTGGGCTTGGAGACAATCGACTACGATGACCTGCGTACCATTCACCACGCACGCGTACTGCTGCGGGCACACGGCGAACCGCCATCCACCTACTGGATAGCCGAGCAGAACGGCAACACGATCATCGACGGCACGTGCCCGGTGGTTAAGCGGCTGCAAGAACGCATTGCTGCCACCTACAACGCCCACAAGCACGACAATCCCCAACCGCAGATAGTCATCTTCGGTAAACGCAATCACGCAGAGGTGATCGGCTTGCAAGGGCAGACGAACAATACCGCTATCGTCATCGAACACCCCGAAGAGGCGGAAGCGTTGGATGTCACAAGACCGATCTATCTGTTCTCGCAAACCACGAAATCCGTTGAGGAGTTCCACAAGTTGGTGGAGAGAGTGAAGTCAGCGATCAGCGATCAGCAATCAGCAATCATATTTGAGTGGCACGACACGATATGCAGGTCAGTAGCGAACAGGGTAGAGCAACTCAAACAGTTCGCTGCCGCGCAGGATATAGTCCTGTTCGTCGGAGGCACAAAGAGCTCAAATGCCGCAGTGCTGTTCGGTCATTGCAAGGATGCCAACCCGAATACATTGTTTATCAGCTCGCCGGACGAAGTTGAGGACAAACTGTCAACTGTAAACTGTCAATTGTCAACTTGTAAGGTAGGAATATGCGGCGCAACATCCACACCGCTGTGGCTAATGGAGCAAGTTCGCGACAAATTGTTAGCTTTAGACATTTAACTTTAAACTTTAATAATATGGAGTACAAGATCAACACCGTAGGCGTACTCACCTCAGGAGGTGACTCGCCGGGAATGAACGCAGCAATCCGTGCGGTTGTACGCACGTGTATCGTCAATGGCATCAAAGCCAAAGGTATATACCGCGGTTATCAGGGTCTGATTGATGACGAGGTGAAAGAACTGACCTCGCAAGACGTGTCGGGTATCATTCAGCGTGGCGGAACGATCCTGAAGTCTGCGCGTTGTATGGAGTTCAAGACTCCCGAAGGTCGCAAGAAAGCCTTTGAGACCTTGCAGAAAGAGCAGATTGATGCTCTGGTGGTCATCGGTGGCGACGGTACATTCACCGGTGCGCGTATGCTTGCGCAGGAATACAACATCCCTATCATCGGTCTGCCCGGCACGATAGACAACGACCTGTGGGGCACGGACTCAACTATCGGTTACGACACGAGTCTGAATACGATCATGGACTGCATCGACAAACTCCGTGATACGGCTACCAGCCACGAGCGCGTGTTCCTCGTAGAGGTGATGGGTCGCGATGCCGGTTTCTTGACACTGAGTGCCGCTATCGCTTCGGGTGCTGAGGCTGCAATCATCCCCGAGCGTGCAGCCCTCCAGGAGCAGATAGAGGAAGCTATCGGTCAAGGTCGCCGCAAGAGCAAGAACTCCAGTATAGTGCTCGTTCAGGAGCACGCAGTGGAAGGCGGTGCACAGACAGTGGCCAAAGAGTTGGAGAAAGTGCATCCGGAGTACAACACCCGCGTGACGATCCTCGGTCACCTGCAGCGCGGCGGTAGTCCGACAGCTTACGACCGTATCATTGCTTCGCGTATGGGTATGGCAGCGGTGCAAGCATTGTTCGAGGAGCAACGCAGCATCATGATCGGTATCAAGAACGATGAGATAGTCTATGTGCCGCTGAGCAAAGCGATCCGCGAGAAGAAAGACGTCAAAGCCGACAAATGGGCAGCGATGCAGATCCTGTCGATCTAACTTATCGCAGAAGACGGTATAAGATTTCCAAAGGATGGTGGGCAGTAACGCCTGTACCATCCTTTATTTGTGTGCGGCAGGATATACCCGGTGCAGCAATCAGCGTGACGGACTGCTGATCGCTGACGGCTGATTGCTGATCGCTGACTGCCTTGCGGACAGCGGGGAAAAGCACCATTTCGCCGATGGCGATGGAGGTCTGGTAGTGCTCGTAACCGAACGAGCCTGCCATCCCGCAGCAGCCCGAAGGGATAACGTGCACCGTGGTGTTCGTCGGAAGATCAAGCAAGGCGGCAGTCTGCTCTACGCCCACCAAGGCTTTCTGATGACAGTGACCGTGCAGCCATATATCTGCCTTCAGGTCGCTGAACTGCTCGGCTGTGATTCGTCCGGCACGCACCTCGCGCATCAGAAACTCGTCGTATAGCAGGCAGTTCTTCGCCAAGCGCTTGGCATCCTGTTTATACTCCTGAGGAACAAGTTCGGGGTACTCGTCGCGGAAGGTCAGTATAGCCGAAGGCTCGATGCCTACCAACGGTGCGTCTTCGGTAATGAGCTCACGCAGCAGACGAACATTCTGTTCGGCATATTTCTTCGCCAAACGCAAGCAGCCTTTGGAGATAGCCGCTCTGCCGCTCTCTACATGTTTGGGGATACGCACCTCGTAACCCAAACGGTTAAGCAGACGGATGAAAGTCTGAATAAGTTGCGGCTCTTGGTAGCGCGTGAACTCATCGAGGAAAAGGTAAACCTTTCTAGTGGAAAGTTGACAATTGACAGTTGATAGTTTTTTTAATCTGCCAAACTGTAGAGAACTTATAGTAGGAATATTCCGCTCGGGTGCAAAGCCTGCGAGGCGTTTGAGCAGGGAAGACGTGACGCGGTTGGTAGCAAAGAAGTTGTACAGGTGCGGCATCATTGCTCCAAGTCGCTGAATGTCGGCATTATGCGCCACGAGCCTTGTGTGCAAGGGTGTGCCCTCGCGGTCATAGATCTGCTGCAGCACTTCGGCACGCAGGCGCGTCAGGTCAACACCTGACGGGCACTCACGTTTGCACGCTTTGCACGCCAGACAGGACGAGAGCACTTCTTTGACATCGGCAATGCTCAGACTGTTGTCTTTGAGTAGCCATGTATGGCTACTGCCCTCTTTCGTTATATTGGCAAGCAGCCACTCGCGGAGGATGTTTGCCCGTGCGCGGGTAGTATGCAGTTCGTCGCGGCTGACTTTGTACGACGGACACATTGTGCCGCCTATCACGTTCGACTTGCGGCAGTCACCTGCGCCGTTGCATTTCTCCACACTGCAGACGAGCTCATCACCCATCACCGAGCGGTCGGCACGCAGCGATTCGTCCATGCGGGGTGTGTCAACGATCTTGCGGGGATTGAACAGCCCGTCTTCGTCCCAGCAATACTTCACCTGCCGCATTAGTTCGTAGGTCTGCTCGCCGTATTGCAAAGGGATAAACTCCCCGCGCAGTCGTCCGTCGCCGTGCTCGCCGCTGATTGTGCCGCGGTGTTTGCGCACGAGCAGAGTCGTCTCGCGTGCAATGGTACGGAAGAGTTGTTTGCCTTCAGTTGTTTTGAGGTTCAGTATGGGGCGCAGATGTAGTTCGCCGGTACTGATGTGCCCGTAGAACACGCAACTCGTACCGAGTCGTGCAAGCATCGCGCGGAAGTCGCGCATATATGCCGGCAGCCTGTTTGCTGCTACGGCTGTATCCTCAATCACACCGGTCGGTTTGGCATCACCGGGCATACTGCCCAATATACCCAAACCTGCCTTGCGCAGGTTCCAGACCTTGCTGACCTGAGCGCCATACACACGTGTACAAAGCGTAACCAACCCGCTCGCGAGCAGGTCTTTCTCCAAGGCAGCGGCTTTTTGGTTCATGGCTTCCGGATCATCGTCCCTCAGTTCGGTGATAAGCAGTGCTTCGGGATCGCCTGTCACGAAGAACCGCTCGACGGACGGGGTGTTCTTGCTCAGTTGCAGAATCTCTCCGTCCATCAACTCGACTGCCATTGGTTTGTGTTTCAACGCAATAAGGTTGGCTTCAAACGCGGCGTCGAGTGTTGTGCAATGTGCGCAAACCACCATCACCTGAGTGGGTGGCAACGGATCGAGTGAAACCTTGATGCGGGTGATGAACGCCAGTGTTCCCTCGCTGCCTGCCAATAGTCGGCAGAGGTTGATGGTACGCTTAGCAAGCGGTTGGCTCTCGTTACACAGGTCAGCTATCACCTCATCAATCGCGTAACCGCAACTGCGGCGCGTCAGTTCGGGGTCGGGGTAGGTATCGGCAATCAGCGTGCGCGTCGGCTCATCCAACGCAAAGCGGATGAGTTGGGCATAGACACGCCCGATGAGCGGCAGGTCTTGGGATTGCCAGAAGGTTTTGCCGAAACGTTTCTCAAGTTCGGCAATGGTATATGCAGCAAAGTGCTCGGATGAGCCGTCAGCCAGAATGCCGTCGGCTTCGAGTATATGCCGGCGTGTACTGCCATATACGAGCGAGTGCGTACCGCAAGAGTTGTTGCCGAACATCCCGCCTATACAGCAGCGGTTGGATGTCGAGGTCTCTGGGCTGAAGAACAGTCCGTGCGGTTTGCAGGCTATGTTCAGTTCGTCACGCACCACACCGGGTTCGACCCACGCGTAGCGTCCTTCGGGATTGATTTCTATAATGTGATTGAGATGCCGGCTGATATCTGTCACAATGCCGTTGCCTACGACCTGCCCGGCGATAGATGTGCCGCCTGCGCGGGCGATGATGTTCGTGCCGCGTCTGCGTGCTTCGGCGATGAGCTGGCGTATATCTTCATCGCTGTCAGGATAGCTCACGCCGTAGGGAACCTCACGATACACACTTGCGTCGGTCGCGTACGCAATCTTGTGCAAACTATCCGTGAGAATTGCTGCCATATTAACCTACTGTACCTTCGAGCGATACTTGGAGTAACTTCTGTGCCTCGACGGCGAACTCCATCGGCAGTTTGTCCATGACCTCTTTGGCGTAACCGTTGACAATCAGCCCGACGGAGTCTTCAAGGCTGATGCCTCGTTGCTGGCAGTAGAAGAGTTGGTCTTCGCTGATCTTCGAGGTTGTGGCTTCATGTTCGACCACCGCCGTAGGGTTGGTAATTTGCATGACGGGGAACGTATGTGCGCCGCACTTATCGCCTATCAGCAGTGAGTCGCACTGCGAGTAGTTACGGGCATTGTCCGCATGATCGCTGACCTTCACCAAGCCGCGGTAGGAGTTCTGACTCTGCCCGGCAGATATACCTTTGCTCACGATGCGCGAGCGGGTGTTCTTGCCCAGATGAATCATCTTCGTGCCCGTATCGGCTTGCTGGAAGTTGTTCGTCACGGCTACGGAGTAGAACTCCGCCGACGAGTTGTCACCGCGCAGGATACACGACGGATATTTCCACGTGATGGCAGAGCCTGTCTCGACTTGCGTCCAACTCAGACGTGCGTTGGTATAGGTTATGCCGCGTTTGGTAACGAAGTTATAGATGCCGCCTTTGCCCTGTTTGTCACCCGGGTACCAGTTCTGCACGGTCGAGTACTTCACTTCGGCATTGTCGTGCACGATGATCTCGACGATAGCTGCGTGCAGTTGGTTTTCGTCACGACGCGGTGCTGTGCAGCCTTCCAGATACGACAGATACGCTCCCTCATCGGCTATGAGCAATGTGCGCTCAAACTGACCGGTGTTCTGCGCATTGATGCGGAAGTAGGTCGAGAGTTCCATCGGGCAGCGTACACCTTTGGGGATATATACGAACGAACCGTCGGAGAATACGGCGGAGTTCAGGGCAGCGTAGAAATTATCGGAGTAGGGTACAACCGAACCGAGGTACTTCTTGACCAAGTCTTCGTGCTCGCGCACAGCTTCGCTGATGGAGCAGAAGATAATACCTTTCTCTGCGAGTGTCTCGCGGAAAGTGGTCTTGACTGACACGGAGTCCATCACGGCGTCCACAGCCATGTTCCCCGCCAATGCGGCGCGCTCCTCAAGAGGTATACCGAGTTTGTCGAAGGTCTTGGCAATCTCGGGGTCGATATCTTGCTGACTGCTGACCGCTGATGACTGATTGCTGTTCGTCTTAGGTGCAGCGTAGTAAGAAATGTCTTGGAAATCAATCTCGGAAATCGTCAGATGTGCCCATGTAGGCACGGGCATCGTGAGCCACTTGCGGTAGGCCTTCAATCGGAACTCCAGCAGCCATGCGGGTTCACCTTTCTTGGCGGATATAGTGCGGATGACATCCTCGCTCAGTCCTTTGCCGATGATGTCGGTCTGCACATCCGTAGTGAAGCCGTACTTGTACTCCCCCGATGTGATGTCTTCTATGATGTTGTTTTGTGCCATATAAGCAATCAGTTGTCAGTAATCAGCAGTCAGTGTTCTGTATTTTGAAATTAAAGAGTGCCGCATTGTTGCGGCACTCTTGGAGGTCGGTAGCAGATTCGAACTGCTGTCCCCGGTTTTGCAGACCGATCCCTAACCACTCGGGCAACCGACCAGACGCGTTCGAGTATGCGGTTTTCACGAACGCGATTGCAAAGATACATTATTTTTTTGAATTATGCAAATATTTTAGCAAAAAAATGATAATAATTGTCCAAATCATGTTAATCTTTGCTTGTCAAGGTGTCAATCTATGCCTTTAAACGCCTCGATGGCACGTTTGGTTATGTCATCGTCGCGTTCGAACAAGGGGAAGAAGCCCGGATCGCCCATTATATCCCGCACGATATAGGCATTCACTATTCGAACGAGCAGCGTTTTGGATTTTGCCAGTTGCTCCTCGTTGGGTTCGACGCCTTTCTCTTGGCAGAACTTCACGAACTCCGGCAGCCAGTTGGCAGCCAGCAGATGTTGCTCCAGATCCTGCCAGCGCGTGAACTTAGTGAGTTGCTTGCGGTGGGTGTCAGCATAGCGGTATGCAAACTGATAGGTGAATGCACGGTTGCTGACGATATTGAAGTACGGGCTGTTCTTTGTGGTGTCACGCCCAACGAAGATATCCGGCATTATGCCTCCACCGCCATACACTATACGACCTTTCTTCGTGCGGTACGTGGTTGAGTCCGTGAGATGGATACTGTCTGCCGAATAGAACTCGCCGTGCTCGAACCGTTCCTCGATGTCTTGCTGGTAAGCGTCTTGTTCACCGAGTTTGTAGGGCTTCTGTATGCATCGTCCGGAAGGCGTATAGTAGCGCGCTACCGTCAGGCGCACGGCACTACCGTCGGCAAACGGGAATTGTTGTTGCACCAGACCTTTGCCGAACGAGCGGCGACCGATGATCTGTGCGCGGTCGTTGTCCTGCATTGCTCCGGCGAAGATCTCCGATGCCGAGGCGCTGAAGTTGTCAATGAGTACGATGAGCGGCACATCTTTGAACCGCCCGCCACCGTTGGCTCGTGCCTCGTAACGCGGGTAAGCTCGACCTTCGGAATATACAATCAGGTCACCGGCGTGCAAAAACTCGTTTGCCATCTTGATAGCCTGATCCATATACCCGCCGCTGTTCTCACGCAGGTCAACAATATACTTCGTTGCTCCTTGCACGCGCAGCTCAGCCAGTGCGGTGATGAACTCCTTGTAGGTCGTTTCGCCGAACTTGTTCACGCGGATAAAACCGATCTTGGCTTTACTGCCTGCCGGCTCGATGATGAACTGCGCATCCACGGAGTGCACGGGTATATCGCCACGCACGATGGTGAAGTTCAGTATCTCCGGTGTTCCGGAACGCTTGATGCCGAGTTTGACTTCCGTACCTTTCGGTCCGCGTAGCGTATGCATCACACGCTCGTTGGTCGTGCCCTTGCCAACAAATGTTGAGTCGTTGACCATCACAATCTTGTCACCCGCCAACACGCCTACATGTTCACTCGGACCACCGGATATAACGGCGACGATGTTCACTGTATCGCTCTGGATGGTGAACTGCACGCCTATACCCGAGAACGAACCCGAGAGTTCGGAGTTAACCAGTTCAATATCTTTCTTGGGGATGTACGACGAGTGCGGGTCGAGTTGTTTAACCATATCGTCGAGCACGATGTCGGTGATGGAGTCTATGTTCAGGGTATCCACGTAGGACTGCTGCATGAGTTGCAACAACTGGTCGGTCTTCGACGACGGTGCCATCATCAACTGCCCGTTACGGATATAGAAATGTTGTGCATTGACCTTGTTGCTCACAGCGTTACCGATGATGAACCCCACAAGGATGCACAGAACAGAGATGCTGGGTAAAATATACTTCTTCATGTAGCTTTTGTTTTTAGCAACCGTTCATGGCTGCGGTCTTTACTCATTCAGCGTAGCGGTCTGTTCATCCGGCATATAATCCACCTGTATGCCGGCACGCTCAAGCAGTTCAACGCCGTCCATTAGACGATATTTCTCGCCATAGACGACACGTTTGATGCCTGCCTGTATAATCAGTTTCGAGCACTCCATACAGGGTGAGGCTGTGACATAGAGTGTTGCTCCGTCTGAACTATTGCTTGAGCGGGCGACTTTCGTTATAGCATTCGCCTCGGCGTGCAGTACGTATGGTTTGCTCACGTTGTTCTCTTCGCATACGTTCTCGAAGCCTGAGGGTGTACCGTTATAGCCGTCGGAGATGATCATCTTGTCTTTTACCAGCAGTGCACCGACCTTACGGCGAACACAGTAACTGTTCTCCGCCCACGTGCGCGCCATGCGCATATACAGATGATCGCGTTTGTCTTGTTTGTTCATAAATACGTATGTTTGAATTACTTGGTGTGTGCCGTTTCAAAATCCGGGTGGTGGACTTCGCAGTGTACGAACAGTCCGGGTAGGAAAGTCTTAACAGCACCGTTGATGATCGGCATCATCATATATATGGGGAAGAACATCATCTCGTCGCGTTTGGCTTCCACTTTGTATGCGCGTGGATGGATATCCACGGTGGAAGGATTGCTCTTGGGCAGAAGGTTCTTGGCAGCGGAGTTGATGAAGCCGGCATTCGCGGTGATAGCCTTGAACGGTATCTTATCTTCCTTATGTACTTGCACTTGCAGTCCGTGATACAGCATACGACATACGCCTTCGGCTTTCGTTCTGTTGCCCGTGTATAGTGCATCCAGTGTATCAAGTTCGAAACCGAGTGTTATACCGGTTATCGGACGAAGCAGGGTGTTGATAAAACTGCCATCGACGCCGACAGCGCGCATCTTCGTGCGGAAGTCGCAATCGTTGTTCATGGTGAATGCCAGATTGACATCGGCAACGCCTTGCTCTATCGGACATTTGGCTTCGATGGACATTGTTTTGCCGCGTTTGTTCGTGAAGTTAGCAATCGTAGCATGCGCGTCATGCATATTCAGCTTACCGATGTTTTCGTCAGCAATGGCGACCTCAATGTCCAGGTTGTTGATGCGCGCGTCAATATTCTTGATAGCCAGTTGTACAGGCATATCCATCAGCTCCTCTTGCGGCATCCGGTAGGGGTGCTTGGGCTTAAAGCGGTCATCGCGGAAGATATTTGCTTCACTGACAACAGCGGCAATATTGTCCAGGGAGTAGTCTTGCGCCAGCGCTTTGCGTATAGGATTGAATGCAGCCAACCGCACGTTAGCGATATGCATATCTATCCACGTGACGGGTTCTTTTACTCTGTCACCGAGAGCCTTCTTGGCTACAGTGTGTTTGATGCGCGTTTTGCCTATGGTGAGATCGCCCGCGTCGCGTTGCGCAATATCGTGCGTCTCTATACGGATGAGTCCGTCGGGCGTGAGCAGGGATATATGTCCGAGTTGCACCTTGTAGATGGAATCGCAATAACTAAAGGTGGAGTCGGCATAAACGAAGTCGCAGGCAGAGAAGGAACAACTATCCGCAGCAACATCCAGTTTCGAACTCAGGCTATGGAACTTCATCGCGGCATTGTCGATGCGCAGCTCGTTCAGCGCGATGCGATTGAGTGCGTCTTGCAGTTTGTTCAATCCGTCGTCTTGCATCTCGGGGAAACTCTTCTCAGGGCGTTTCTCATCCACCCATAGCTCAATAGACGGTTGCACAACTTGTATTTTGTCAACCAGCAGATTACGCTTCAGTAGGGGTGTGTAGAATATATGTCCCACTTTGAGTCGCTCCAGCGCCAGAGCAAAGCCCGGACGAATAGTGTCGTGCTGGTGCAGTGGCTCGCCTCGGAACGAGAACCGCAGATCTTCCACCTCTGCCAAACCGGCAAACAGGAAAACTTGCACATTGCCGCACGAGGCTTCGCAGCCGGGAATAGGCAACGATGCCAGACTCTTGTTGACCTCTCGCTGCACAATACGTGATACAACTATATCTGCGCAGGTGAATACTAATGCGCCAAAGACGATAAGGCTACCAATAACCCATAGGGTGACTTTTTTCCTGTGTGTCATGACAATAAAGATTTAGCAAATGTAGGTATATCCACTCCGTCGAACGTGCCGCTCGACATCATCAGCAGGGCTACGTTCTGCCCACTGAGTTCCGTGGCAAACAAGTTGCGGAGTTGGTTTTGCAGGGCTTCGCTCTCGGTGAACACCTTGATGTTCGGTGTAGCAAATGCTGCGGCTACCTCGTCAGCCGTGATAGGCGTGAGGCGTTTGTGCTCGATGACTTTTGGGTTGAAATAGACGTATGCTATATCCGCCTCAGCCATACAGCCGTTGTACTGCGGCAGAAAATCTGCCATGAGCGAGGAGAATGTGTGAAGCTCCATCGCTGCTACGAGCCGTTTGTCAGGATAACGTTCGCGTACGGCTTTGACGGTTGCGCGGAGTTTGGACGGCGAGTGGGCAAAATCCTTGTAAGCCACACTGGTGTCAGTCTCGGCGATCTTCTCCAAGCGGTTAGCTGCGCCGGTGAAGGTACTGATCTCGCGGTAGAAATCCTCGGGTTTGACACCTATACTCTCGCACGCCATGCAGGCTGCTTGCATATTTTCCATGTTATGCTGCCCGAACACCTGCATCTCTACATCACCCTTGTAAGCGGAGTAGGGAAGACACTTGATATCTTTGCGTGCGCCGGCTGCTATCTGTTGCAGATTATCGTCACCGGAGTAGTAGATGAACGTGCCGTTGGGTTCGAAAGTGTCAACAAACTTCCGGAAGGTATCCACATACTTGTCGAAGGTCGGGAAGACATTGATATGATCCCACGCGATACCGGTTAGTATAGCGGTGTTCGGATGATACCAGAGGAACTTCGAGCGCAAGTCAAGCGGCGATGTCAGGTACTCATCGCCCTCAAATACAGCATACTTGGCGGTATCACTCAGGCGCACCATTCGCTCAAACCCCTCAATCTGTGCGCCGACCATATAGTCGGCTTCTATACCGAGGCGGTTGAGTACGTACAGGATCATTGCCGTGGTGGTCGTTTTGCCGTGCGACCCGCCAACCACGATGCGGAACTTGTCTTTCGTCTGCTCGTACAGGTATTCGGGGAAAGAGTAGATCTTTAGTCCGAGCTCGCGCGCACGGATGAGTTCAGGATTATCCTCGCGCGCGTGCATACCTAATATAATAGCGTCAATGTCCGGCGTTATACGTTCCGGATGCCAACCCATCTCTTCGGGCAGTAGTCCGGCTTCCTGAAGGTGGGTACGTGCCGGGTCAAAAATCTCGTCATCCGAACCGGTGACAACGTACCCTGCTTTCTGTTGAACAGCCATGGCGAGGTTATGCATGGCTGCGCCGCCTATGGCGATGAAATGTATTCTCATTTGTATTTACAATTTACCTATTTACAATTTTACAATTGAAATCACCAATCAATGCTGGTAAGTTTGCCACGGAGCACATCTGAGTACATCTCGGTGCGTGACTGCCCGCCGAAGAGATAGATGTAATCGTTGTAAACGGTTGCACTGGTTTGTGTACGTGGCGTATAGATATCCATCAGTCGGTTGTGTACGGTATCAATCGGGAACCAGTTCAGTCCCTCGTCATCGGAGTAGAGTGCCGTTGTGGTTAGAGGTTGTGCCTCGGCATCCAAGCCGCCGAACAGATAGAACAGTTTGCCGTAATAAACGACCGATGCACCGAGTATAGCCGAGCATAGCGGACGCTCAATAGCAAAGTCAGCGTAGCGATATCCGGCGACACTATACTCGATGTTCCATCGGGATTTAAGGGGATTGCCTTCGGTATCATAGCCGCCGACAATCATTGCCCGCGGGCGTTCACTACTAGAGGTGAACGACACCACTGTAAAATCCGACAGAGGCCAATTGGCCGGTAACGGCTCTATGTATGCGCGCCATGTACCGTTATCCTCAACAGAGAGGTGGAAAGTGTGTTCCGACGCATGTTCAGCAACGAGCCACACGCTATCGTTGAACTGCATGAGCATAACGCGCGGGACGAATGTCTCGCCGCTCAAATCCTGTGCCTGCCAAGTCAAACCGTCAGTCGATGAATAGACGATACCTTCCTGGCAGTAATAGAGTTTGCCGGATTTGTCGGCGGCAAGTATCTCGCGTACATTGCAGTTGGCAGGCAGCGTACTTGGCAGTAGTCCGCTGTCCCATGTCGTGCCGTCTGTGGACTGATAGACCGTCGTCTTGAAGCCGTCATTGGCAAAGAGCAGATACTTACCGGCGAGTATAACACCTTTGGTGGAGGCAGTCCCGTTCTGTATGACAGCGGCATTCAACTGCTCCCATCCGAACAGATCCGGGTCAACATGGTGCACGTTGACTACAATACGGTAATACTTCGTCGCTGTGCGGTCGGACGAGATAACGCGCAGCAGTACAGGCTTAGTGAAGTCAATAGAGTCATTACCGCTTAAGATGATTGTGGTATCGGCGGTGATGATGGCAGCCGATGCCGGAGTAGCTTTGAACAGAATACGTGGAACAAGTTTGTTCACCGGCGTCTTATAAGTCATTGAGTCTGCATTGGTGATAAGCCCTGTATCCTGTGTGGCGTAATGGCTGATGGTAAACTTCGTGTTTCCGATACTGGGGAAGCTGTCTTGTGAGAGGAAATAGAAGCTGGTTACTTCCGTTTCCGAGGAAAGAGTGACTGTATCGCTGCTTTTTCCACTACAAGAAGACAAAAACAGACTAATTATACACAATATGTAAAAAAAGATGCGTTTCATATTTGCAAATATCAAATATTTTTTGTATCTTTGCAGTCGATTTTAATAAATCGCACTACAGTTAACTTATTCTAATTATTCAAATACTTACTAAAGTTATGCTTTTCGAAAGCCAAATACGTGATTTCAAGCGACTTCTGCCTTGGAATAGGAACAAGAAGCGTAAATCCGATCTGCGCGAGCTGATGCGCCAGAAACTCCGTATTCAGTCTGCTGAAGACCTGAAACTCTGGTCGGAGCAAGTTGCCGAGCGCATTGAGCAGTTACATTGTTTTCGTCGTGCCCATGTGGTGATGTTCTATTATCCTGTGCACCATGAGGTTGACCTACGACCGCTGCTGGATAAGTATAAAGACGAGAAAGTCATCCTTCTTCCTGTTACGCACCATGACTATATTGAGCTCCGCCAATATGTCGGGCAAGAGAACCTCAAGAAAGGTCACTACGGTATACCTACGCCGCAGACAGGCACTTATCACGGCACGCCGGATCTGGTGATTGTGCCGGGTTTGGCTTTTGACAAAGATCTCGTGCGCATGGGGCGCGGCAAAGGCTACTACGATAAGTTCTTGCGCAAATTAGGTAAAGTTACCAAGGTGGGCGTTTGCTACGACTTCCAGATTAGTGACGATGTTCCGTGGTCGTGGCACGATGTGCGGATGGACAAAGTCATCACGCCCTCAGCTAACTACGAACGCTAACCATTAACCGTTCACCATTACCTCTTACTGCAGCTCCAGTTTCATTTGGCTGGCAGCTGCTTTTTCTATCTCACGATCCGTCTCGGCAGTGATGCGTTTCTCGTTGGGGCGATAGTAGAACTTCAGCCCGTAGTTCTCGCAACTGCGCAGGCGGTCATATGGCAGTTTGTTGTCATAACGTGCTTCTACCGTGTTCCATATATCCAGAATGATGCGATCTGCCTCTGTTCGTAGCGCTTCCAGATCTTCATACACACGCTCGGTACTCATTCGGTGCATAGATTGACTGAGTTGGTTCTCACGGAACATATCGTAGTGCACTTTCACCTTATTAATAGCCGGACAATTGATGGGTATACCGCCTTCGCCCATACGCGCCGTTTCGCCCTCAATGATGTTCTTGCCCCATTTGAGCAGATTCTCCTCGCTGGACAGATCCGGCAGGTTGAAGTTGTTCTCATCCAGATGGTAGAGACGTTTCTGCTCTTTCTTGATCTCTCCGCGTATGACGGCAAAGTTCAACACTTGGATAAAGTGCGAGATGTACATACGTGTGTTTTGCACCATGCGTTTGTACTTCTTGTTTGCAGTCACTTTGTTGTCGAAGTTCGTTTGATACTGCGACACGAGATTCTCGAACTTGAGCAGGCAGTTCTCTGCCTCGGTTGAGAGGCGGTAGGGAAGGATTTGCTCTGTGAAGTCGCTTTCGGCGGCACGCTGCACGGCGGTCTTCAGCGCGCGCAGGCGGGCTTGGTCGGTGTTGGGTAAACGTCTGTAGGGCATAATCAGTATTCTTATTTCACTTTCGTTTAAACGATTATTTCATTTTCTGTATCAGTTATTTCGTTTGGCGAGACTCAGAGCCATTTGCTCCAAGCGGCGCGATTCATCGTTCTGAGGCAACGCTTTGAGGCAATCGAGTGCCTCTTGTGTGTGTTGCTGTATGGCTTGTCCGGCTGCCTCTCGGGCTTGTGTGTCGATATAGAGCTGCTTGACGGCTTCAATCTTTTCTTGTGAGGGTTCTGTCTGCTTTAACCATCGACTTAACTCCGAGTATTGTCTAGGATTAGCTCGATGTAGTGCCGACAATAGCACGAATGTCTTCTTGTTACAACTGATGTCTCCGCCGATGGCTTTGCCGAAGGTTTTCGGATCGCCGAAGCAGTCAAGTAGGTCATCCTGAATTTGGAAAGCCAAGCCCAGATGAATGCCGTAACTGTAGAGCGCTTGTTGCTGGGCTTCGTTTGCTCCGCCGATGATTGCTCCGCCTTGCAGGGCTGCGGCAAGGAGCACGGAAGTCTTCAGACGAATCATCTCAATGTAGTCGCTGATCTGCACATCGTCGCGCTGCTCGAAGTCCACATCGTATTGTTGTCCTTCGCAGATCTCCGTAGCCGTCTTCGTGAATAGTTTGAGCAGTTGCGGCAGATATTGCTCCGGCACGCCTTCCAGAAGGTGGTAGGCCTCAATCAACATCTGGTCGCCACTGAGGATGGCTGTGTTGTCGTTCCATTTCACATGTACGGTCGGTTGACCGCGGCGCACATCAGCTCGATCCATTACATCGTCGTGCAGTAGCGTGAAGTTATGGAACACCTCTATCGCCTTGGCGAATGGCAGCGCGTCTTGTTCGTTTCCTCCCACCAGCCGACAACCGGCAAGTACGAGTTGCATGCGCAGACGCTTACCGCCTGACGACAATGCGTAGGCTATTGGTGCATACAAGCCCTGCGGCTCTTTGCTCCAGTCCAATGCGGCTATGGCAGCGTTAACATCAATCATAAGCAATCAGTTATCAGTTTTCAGCCTTCGATGATCTCTGTGAGAACATCGCGCATTTCCATGCCGGCGGCACGAACTTGCTGCGGGATGAATGAGGTGGCAGTCATGCCCGGGGTAGTATTCACTTCAAGCAACTGAATTGTACCGTCGGGTGCAATGATATAGTCCGTACGGATGATTCCTTTGCAACCGAGGATGTCGTAAATCTTCAGCGTCAGTGCTTGCACCGCGTCGCGCGTAGCGTCAGGGATTCGGGCGGGAGTGATCTCCTGAACCTGACCATTGTACTTTGCGTCGTAGTCAAAGAACTCGTTGCTGGTCACGACTTCGGTGATAGGCAGCGCGACACTGCGTTTGCCGGTCTTATAAACGCCGCAGGTGATCTCTGTGCCGACCATCAGCGCCTCGCATATCACCTCATTGCCCTCACGGAAAGCAGCTTCGATAGCCGGTTCAACTCCTTCGAGGGTCTTTACCTTCGTGCAGCCGAACGAACTGCCGCCGACATTCGACTTGATGAAACAAGGCAGACCGATTTCGTCAATGATCTGTTGTGCTGTCGGGCGCTCGGCGCCTTTGCGCAGAAGGATTGACGGCGAGATCTTGATGCCGAACGGTGCAAGGTAGTGGTTGCAGGTATATTTGTTGAATGTCATTGCAGCCGCGAGCACACCGCAACATGAGTACGGTATATGCATCATCTCAAGGAAGCCTTGCAGCAGACCGTTCTCACCCGGAGTACCGTGAATGGTTACGTAGGCATAGTCATAGTCCGCGATTTTGTTCAGTGTCTTGAGGTCTGCACCTTGCAGTTCAACGATCTCAGCATCGTAACGCTCGGGATCTAACCACCCCTTTATACTGGCGGCGGAGCGGAGCGATACGTCATGCTCCGAACTGTCACCACCGGCGATTATAGCAATCTTTCTTTTCATTTTATCTGTTTGCGCGTTTGCGCTCTAATTCATCCAAAATAATCTTGCGGATTCGCATTGCGTGCGGTGTTACCTCCACGTACTCATCCTCCTTGATGTATTCTAATGCCTCTTCGAGCGAGAACCGTACGGGCGGAGCGAGCACGGCTTTGTCGTCGGAGGATTTGGTACGCATATTCGTCAGGTTCTTCGCCTTCGTCACATTGATGACGATGTCACCCTCTTTGGCATTCTCGCCGACCACTTGTCCGGCATAGACCTCTTCTTGCGGGTCGATAAAGAACCGTCCGCGGTCTTGGAGTTTGTCGAGTGCGTATGCTGAGGCTGTTCCGGCTTCCATGGCGATAAGCGAACCGTTGACGCGGTGCGGCATCTCGCCCTTGTACGGCTGGTACTCCAGGAACCGGTGCGCCATGATCGCCTCACCGGCGCTGACATTCATCACGTAGGTACGCATGCCCATGATGCCACGCGAAGGAATAGTGAACTCGAGTTGCACACGATCGTTGACAAGTTCCATCTTCGTCATTTCGCCTTTGTGAACGGTTACGAACTCGATGATCTTGCCCGAGCAGTCTTCCGGTGTGTTCACCGTCAGTTGCTCCACAGGTTCGCACTTTACACCGTCAATCTCCTTGATGATTACCTTCGGCTGACCAACCTGCAACTCGTATCCTTCGCGACGCATGGTCTCGATGAGCACGGACAAGTGTAGCACACCGCGGCCAAACACGTTCCACGCCGACTCACGGTCGCTGGCTTCCACGCGCAAGGCGAGGTTCTTCTCCAGCTCTTTCGTCAGTCGCTCCTGTATATGGCGCGAGGTAACGAACTTACCATCTTGTCCGAAGAACGGGCTGTCGTTAATAGTGAACGTCATCGACATCGTCGGCTCGTCGATAGCTATAGGATCAAGTGCTTCGGGATTCTCGATGTCGCATATCGTGTCGCCGATCTCAAAACCGTCTATACCGATCAGCGCACAGATATCGCCACTGCGCACCTCGTCGGTCTTCACATGTCCCATGCCTTGGAAGGTGTGGAGCTCCTTGATCTTCGTACGGATCTTCGTGCCGTCTTTCTTCGCCAGCGTCACCTGCATGCCGTCTTTCAGCACGCCTCTGTGCACGCGCCCTACGGCTATACGCCCTACGTACGGGTTGTAGTCCAGCGAGGTGATCAACATCTGCGGCGTACCTTCAAGCACTTCCGGCTCGGGAATATACTCGATGATGGCGTCCATCAGCGCGGTGATGTCTTTCGTCGGCTGCTTCCAGTCGGTCGACATCCAGCCGTTCTTAGCCGAACCATATATGGTTTGGAAATCCAACTGCTCTTCCGAGGCGTTGAGGTTGCACATCAAGTCGAACACCGCCTCTTGCACTTCGTCCGGGCGGCAGTTGAGTTTGTCAACTTTGTTGATGACCACAATGGGCTTGAGGTTGAGTTCGATGGCTTTCTGCAGCACGAATCGCGTCTGCGGCATAGGTCCCTCAAACGCATCCACGAGCAGCAACACGCCGTCTGCCATGTTCAGCACACGCTCCACCTCGCCGCCGAAGTCCGCGTGACCCGGAGTGTCGATGATGTTAATCTTGTAGCCTTTGTACTCGATAGCAACGTTCTTGGCAAGGATCGTTATACCACGCTCGCGCTCCAGATCGTTGTTGTCGAGGATAAGTTCGCCCTTGTCTTGATTGTCGCGGAACAGGTTCGACGTGTACAGCATTTTATCGACGAGCGTCGTTTTGCCGTGATCCACGTGGGCGATGATTGCAATGTTTCTGATTTTTTGCATATAGTATTTTCGTATTTTTCGTTACTCGTTTAGGTTAAAACCTAAAAAACGCACAAATGTACAAAAAAAAAATGATATTTCCAAATTTTAGGCACAATTATTGATGATTTATTTCAAAAAAAATGCTAATTGTCACAAGTAGGAGTTTATGTGGACTGTTTTTGCGTTTATTTCCGCATTGTGCTTGGGGTGTTATGATGTGAGCAAGAAGATTGCCTTACGCAGTCTTCCGGTGCTTTCTGTGTTGACTGTCAGTATTATCTTTTCTGCAATTATACTGGCTGTTCCGTTGTGCCTGTCAACATATAGCCCTGAACTGATGAGCGGCACGCCATTCTTTGTCCCTCAATTGGATTTGGAGGCACATCTTTATACTTTGCTCAAGTCTGTCATTGTACTCAGCAGTTGGGTGTTTGCTTACATTTCGCTCAAGCACCTTCCTATTTCCGTTGTCAGCCCTATGCAAGCAACACGTCCGATGTGGACGTTGATAGGGGCGCTGCTGCTGTTCGACGAGCGACTCAACGGCTGGCAGTGGGCGGGTGTGTTGTTGGCTATCGGATCAATCTTCGTCTTCTCTTTCCGTGAGCGTCGGGAAGTGCGGCGTGACGGTGAGGATAAATGGTACTATATATGCCTTGCTCTGGCGATCCTTATCGGAGCCTGTTCGGGATTATATGACAAGTACCTCATGCGCCGCTATGACCATAACGCCGTGCAGGTCTGGTACACATTCTACCAGGCGGCAATGATGATAGTGACATTTGCTGTGATAAATGCCATAGATAAGCGCAGATGTGATGAGGGACAATGGTCAAGGTTAAGGTCGGTGTCGCCAAAAACGATATTGCCGGTTCTGCTGATCAGTGTGTTCCTGGTTATCAGCGACAATGTGTATATGCTCGCCCTCCGTGACCCCGACTCGATGATTGCTGTGGTCAGCACCATCCGCAGGGGTGGAGCAGTTATCGGATTTGCCTACGGACTACTCTTCCTCCATGAGTCTAATCCGTGGCGTAAGGTGCTCTGTATGATAGGTATCTGCGCCGGATTGATCTGTCTGGCTATAGGCGCTGCATAAATAGCAAAGCTTCTTCCCGTACGTCGGGAGGAAGGTTGATGCCACGCGCCTGCATGGCGCAAATCCAATCGCTTACTTCCTCTTCACGAAGCGTCTCAAACACCTCGCGTATCTCAGCCGCCTGCTCGGGCGTAAAGTCCTCGGGTGCTATGCCTTTGTAGGCGTCAAGCTCCTCGTCGTTGTAATAAAGGCTCTCGTCGCGCAAGATCCGCAAGCCTTTCTCGCAGTTCTCGTGCGCACCGCAACAACCGCTGTCATCACTCCACATCGTCTTCCTCCACTACCAGATTGTTGATGATAAAGTCCTGTCGCTCAGAGGTGTTCTTACCCATAAAGAAGTTCAGCAGGTCGCCTACTGCATCTTCCTTGCGCAGCGTGACTTGGTCGAGACGTATCTCCTTGCCGATGAATCCTTTGAACTCGTCCGGCGAGATCTCTCCCAGACCTTTGAATCGGGTTATCTCCGGTGTCGAGATTTCGTCAATCGCCTTCAGTCGTTCCTCTTCGCTGTAGCAGTAGCGCGTCTCTTTCTTGTTCTTGACGCGGAACAGCGGCGTCTGCAATATATACACGTGCCCTTTCTTGACCAAGTCGGGGAAGAACTGTAGGAAGAATGTCAGCATCAGCAGCCGGATGTGCATGCCGTCGACATCGGCATCGGTAGCGATGATGACCTTGTTGTAGCGCAACTCATCCAGACCGTCTTCGATGTTCAGCGCCGACTGCAGACAGTTGAACTCCTCGTTCTCATATACGACGGATTTGCTCAGCCCGTAACTGTTCAGCGGTTTGCCTCGCAGCGAGAATACCGCCTGTGTCCGCACATCGCGGCTCTTGGTTATACTGCCCGATGCCGACAAACCCTCGGTGATGAAGATGCACGTCTCGTCGCGGAGATCATCCTCGGCATCCTTCGACGAACGAACAGGTTTGGCGTCATTGAAGTGCACTTGGCAGTCGCGCAGTTTGGGGTTGTTCAGCAGGTTCTTTTTCGAGCGCTCACGAGCGGCTTTCGTCACGCCGGCTATGGCTTTTCTCTCGCGCTCCGAGTCCTGAATCTTCTTGAGCATCACCTCGGTTACCTCGGGGTGCTTGTGCAAGTAGTTGTCAAGCTGTAACCCCACGAAGTCGTTCACGAACTTGTTCACCGACACTCCGCCCGTCGGGCTCATGTCTTTCGAACCTAACTTCACCTTCGTCTGGCTCTCGAACACCGGCTCTTCGACGTTGATGGCTATAGCGCCGACTACACCGTTGCGGATGTCGCTCAGCTCCTGGTTCTTGCCGAAGAACTCTTTGATTGTGCGCCCTATAGCCTCACGGTAGGCGGCTTGGTGCGTACCGCCCTGAATAGTGTGCTGCCCGTTGACGAAGGAGTGGTACTCCTCGCCCGTCTGGTCGGTGTGAGTCAGTGCAATCTCTATGTCTTCGCCCACGATATGGATGATCGGATACAACGGCTCCACGGTCATCGTCTCGGTCAGCAGGTCGAGCAGACCGTTCTTTGACAGGAACTTCCGCCCGTTGTAGTTCAGCGTCAGACCGGTGTTCAGATACGCGTAGTTGCGCATCATCGTCTCGATATAATCGTCGCGGAACTGGTAGTTCTCGAACAGACCTCTCGTGTCATCCGGCACGAACTCTATCCTCGTACCGCGTTTCATTGTTTCCGGCGCGTCGATGATATCGGTGTCACTCACCAGCCTGCCTTGCTTGAACGTCGCACGACGCAGTTTGCCCTCGCGCACGGACTCCACGATGAACTCCTTTGACAACGCGTTGACTGCTTTCGTACCCACGCCGTTCAGTCCCACGGATTTCTTGAACGCCTTGCTGTCGTACTTGCCGCCGGTGTTCAGGATCGACACAGCGTCAACCATCTTGCCCAAAGGTATACCTCGCCCGTAGTCGCGCACGATAACCCTACCGTCGGCTACGGTGACGTCAATCACTTTGCCTTCGCCCATGCGGTACTCGTCGATGGAGTTGTCTATTGTCTCTTTGATCAGCACATAGATACCGTCGTCGGAGTGCGTGCCGTCACCGAGCTTGCCGATGTACATACCGGGACGGCGACGGATGTGCTCTCTGTCGTCAAGATGGATAATGTTGTCTTCGTTATAGTTCTCTGCCATAATTAGTTGTGTGATGTTACTTACTACTTATAAATTTCAGTTCCACGCGTCTGTTCTTTTGCCTGCCTTCGGGCGTTTTGTTGGTGGCTACAGGGCGTGACTCGCCGTAACCGTGTGCGGTGAGCAGTTTGCTGTCAATGCCGGCTTTGAGCAAGTAGTCGCGTACTGCGTTGGCTCTGCGCTCGGAGAGGATCCGGTTGGATTCGTCGTCGCCCACATCGTCGGTGTGACCGCTGATCTCAACCGGTATTCCTTGTTGGCGGATGATGGTTGCCACGCGGTTAAGCTCGGATATAGATGCCGGCAGCAAGAACCACTTGCCGGTGTCAAAGAACAGGTTGTTGAGCGCTATAGGTGTCTCATTCTCTATCATCTCCTTAATGGTGGTTACGGTGATGTTGTTCTCAACGGAGATAAACTGGTCGCTCTTTCTCAGGTCGATATTGTCCGACACGGGGAAGAGTTTTTCGTTGTAGATGTAATAACCATAATTCTTCCCTTCCGGCAACACGATAAAGAACTGCCCGTCTTCGGGATTCGTGCGTGTGTGCCCGACAAACCGTTGCGTCTCAAGGTTCTCCCAGCGGATCACGGTCACGACGGGATTTCCTTGGGAGTCAACCACCTTGCCGGAGATGGTCGCAACAGGTTGCGGCCGTAAGTCCTCAGGAATAGACAGTTGGTAGATGTCGTTTTGTTTGTTCTCGCGTTTGGAGAAGTATGCCAGTGTGCCGTCCGTGGATATCTTGTACCAACACTCGTTGCCTGCGGAGTTGATCGCTTTGCCCATGTTCACCGGCTCGCTCCACTCCGTCCAACTGCGTTCGCTGAGTCGTTTGGATACGAACACGTCCGTGCCGCCCAGACTGCTGTGACCTTCCGAACAGAAGTACAGCGTCTTCATGTCGGGGTGGAGGAAAGGTGAGCGGTCGGTGCGCGAGGTGTTGATCGTCGGACCGAGTCCGAAGGGTTTGCTCCATTCGCCGTTTTCCTTCAGCAGGGATACGAAGATGTTGATCGACATCTGATTCTCGTGCGGCACTTTGCTCATCGCTGCGAACAGCAATGCTTTGCCGTCACTGGTGATCATGGCATCCGCCTGCCATTCGCTGATGGTAGTAGTCTTCGAGAATGACCGTAAGGGTCCCCAACCGTCTTTGGTGCGGTGGGAGAACATCAGTTTGCCGTTCTTGAAGATGATCATCGTCGTGCCGTCTGCCGTTACTGCCAACGAGGCTTCATTGGCATCGGCGGTATTCAGGTCGGTTACCGGAATAGCTTTGCCCCAGCCGTTGGCCGTCTTTTGGCTGACGAAGATGTCTTCCTTGCCCATGTTCCCCGGACGTTTGGTGCCGCAGAAATACAGCAGTTTGTCGTCTGCGGTGATAGCCGGCGCGTACTCGTTGCCTTCCGGTGTGTTCACCCCTGCGCCGACAGACGTGGCAACCCGCTTCGGGTCATCTTTCTCTTCCAGTACACGCACCAGATCCGCATAACGGTAGTCCTTGCCGAAAGCCTGCTCGTGCGCCTTGACTGTTGCCAGAGCAGCCTGCCAGTTCTTGGCTTTCACATCCTTGCGGATCAGCTCTTGCAGTTTGTAATACGCCGGATAGGAGGGGGCAACAAGGTCAATATACTGTTCCGTGCTTATGCTGCCGGTTTGGTATTTGTTATGCGCCTCTACGAGTTTGTCGTCGGTTTTTTGTACACTCTCGATAGCTAACGTTCGGTATGAGTCATGGAACTTGACGAAAGCCTGTAGCGTGGTGTCTTCAAGGCTTACCGTGCGCATCACCGCCCAGCAACTGTCACTATGTGGAACGGGTAGGGTGGTCAATCCCCACCGGGCTGCCTCCAGATCGTGCGTGCGCTTCACATACTGCACCAAGGTGACCATCGTCGTGTCGCGCCAGCGGTTCGCAGCGGTGTGGGATTGCAGGTAATCTTTCTGCGTTTGCCAGTCCCAGCGACGCACCAAACGGCGCATCTCGAGCTCGGCGGCTTTGTCCTTGGCTTTGTCTATGTACGAGCTGTTGGGGTAGGTCTTGATGTAGTCCAGGAAGTCTTGTTCTTTTCTGCTTTCCACAATTGCACTGTACGCGAGTGCCCATACACGTTTCTCCGCTTCCGCCCGCTCCTGAGCGTTGGGATACAACTTCGTGAACTCTTCGTACGCTTCCTTTGTGTCGCTCTTTTCGGCTTGCTTGAATGCCATCGCGTCGCGTGTCTTGGTGACTTGTGCTATCTGTTTCTGAGGCGCACGCTTATAGGTCTCCAAATAGTCGTTCCAGTCCTCGAGGGTGTTCGTGCGTTGTGCTTCCAGTTGGGCGAATAGTGAGACATTCGCATACTCGGAGGCGTAGAGTTTGGCGGTGTAACCGTTCTTTTCTGCACGACTGAGGTCTTTGGGCGGATAGGCGTCAAGCAGGTCTTGTGACTGACAGAGACAGGTGTACGCCTTCTTCATGTCGCGGTCAGGGTTGCCGCGGGTGACGTAGAACTTGTACAACGCATACGCAACTGCATGATCGTCAGGCGATTTGGCTTGCTGCTGTTGTAGTTCGCTCTTGGCTGCACTGAACGAACCGTTCTCTATCAGAGCACGGCACGGGTAATCAAGCTCATCGGCACGCACGAAGGTCGTTGCCAATAGCAGCATAAGCAGTATAATCCTATTCTTTGTCATCCAAAGTAAGACCTAATATGGCTTTAGTCATTGCTGACCAGGCATATTTCTTTTTCTCTTTCCGAATATTCTCGCGGAACAGTTGTTCCCGCTCATCAGCCGGTATAGCCGCGAACTTCCTCAGCGCCTCGGCTATGGCGCGGGCATCTACGGGGCAGACATAACCGACCTTGCCGTCAGGCACTATCTCCGCCAAACCGCCTACATCGGTCACCAGCATCGGTTTCTCGAAGTGGTAGGCTACCTGCGTCACGCCGCTCTGTGTAGCGGAGCGGTAAGGCTGAACAATCAGACTCGCTGCACCGAAGTATTTCCTCAAATCATCGTCAGGAATGAACTCGTTGCGCACAATCACACGCTCATCCAAACCTGCCGCGTGTATCTGCGAGCGGTACTTCTGCTCGTCTTCGTAGAACTCCCCGGCTATAATCAGGCGGAACTCGGGCAACTCGTCCTTGACCAAAGCAAACGCGTCAATCAGCAGATCCAACCCTTTGTACGCCCGCACCAACCCGAAGAACAGCAGGTACTCGTTGTCTTTGTTCAACCCGAGCGCTTCACACGCCTCGGCTTTCGTCATCGCCTCGCCGTAGTGGTCGTAGATAGGGTGTGGACTAAACGTCTTCGGCTTCTCTCCTGATCCATTGCATTCGTTTAATTCGCTTAATTCGTGAACCGATAATTCGTTTAATTCGCTTAATTCGTGAACCGATAAATTCCTTCTTTCCACTCTTCGTATATCCTCCACCACGCTCTTCGACAGCGCCACAAACCCGTCGGTGTTCCTGACAAACGCCGGAGCGAACAACTTGTCCAGTATCGTCGGCTCGTGCGGGATCATGTTATGCACCAGCGCCAGACATTTCGTGTGCCCGTTGCGCTTGACGATGCGCTCTATCGTCGCAAACGCCGGTGCAAAGAACGCCATCCAGTAGCAGCAGATCACCAGATCCGGTCTCTGCTTGCGTAGCTCTCTGCCCACTTTCCACCACGTCAGCGGATGGCACGAATGCACCGCTCGACGAATACTCAGATCCGTCGGCGCGGCTTCGGTGCTCATCTGTGTCTTGCCCGGAAACAGAAACGACGGGTACTGTGTGGTGAACGTTATGATCTCCACCCGGTGCCCCTCAGCCATCAACTGCCGCGCCAACCGTTCGTTGAACGCGGCAAGCCCACCCCGAAAGGGGTAGGCTGTGCCGAGCAATACTATGTTGAGCTTATCGTTCAACTACTTCTTTCCTTTCTTCCACTTACTCTCCTTAGGCTGTATAACCTTCGTGTCCGCTTTCGACTTTTGATTTTCGTCTTTTGTCTTTTGTCTATTGTCTTTTGTCTCAATAGCCTCCGCCTTCTCCAGCCAGCATATAGCATCGCCCTTCGTCACTTTCTGTCCCTGCTGTTTGTCAACAGCCACCAGGCGCGAGTTCTCGAACGCTGTCAGCGGCTCTATGCCGTGTTGCGTCTGCAGGTAGCAAACAACCTCGCCTTCCCGGAACAACGTGCCGAACGCCGGTGCGTGGCTGTCTTCGTTGAAGTCCAGCTCCCACAGCACGGTACCCGCTTGCGTTGCCTCAACAGGCTCGCTCGTCGGGTGGAGTATAGCACGTTTGTCGGCTGCGGAGATGAACGTCACTTGCTGACCACCCTTCGCGGCTTTCTCCATGCGCTCCAGCAGGTCTTTGTTGAACTGCTCTTTTGCCAAGCCGGACTTGTACTCGCGGTACTGCTTCTCGTGCATGGCGAACTCAAACAGCTCTTCGTCGTCTTGACCTCTGTCCCATCCGAGCTCTTCCATCTCTTTGATGAAGCGCGGCAGCTCGTTCGGGTAGAGTTTCTGCGGATCGTCGGTGTAGAACTCATAGCCTTTCTCTTTCGCCAGCTCGATGATCTCCGGTGCCAACTCGCCCGGCAGCTTGCCGGACTTGCCGAGGATCATGCCCCACATCGCCGGATCCATTCTTGTGAAGTCCTTCTCGCCCATCGAACGGCTGAACAGGTTCATCAGAGCGGCGTTCTTGACATATTGGCTGAACGGCGTAACCAGGCACGGCGTACCCAGCATCGGCCATATACGCTGCACCTCGTCGAACAGTTGCACGAGCAGCTCGTCCTCGCTCAGCTCTTTCTCACCTTTCTTCTTGAGGTTAGCGTTGATGGCTGCGTGCATGCCTTTCAGGTCTGCCATCAGGCTGCCCATCATGCCGCCCGGCAAACCGCAACCAACGAGCAACGAGGTCATCAGCGAGTTCTTCGGGTCGATCCAGTAGCCGAGGAAGTCGTCAATGAACGACTGCGTCAGCGAGCGGGCTTCCATATAGGCGTTCATGTTGATGTCCTTAACGAGGAACCCTGCGTCTTTGAGCATCGCCTGGATCGTGATCACATCCGGGTGCACTTTTCCCCAACTCAGCGGCTCCATCGCTACGTCCAGCACATCGCCGCCGGCTTTCGCAACCTCCAGCATCGAGGCTACACTGAATCCCGGACCCGTGTGACCGTGGTATTGGATGATGATGTCAGGATGCTTCTCCTTGATTGCAGCTACTATCACGCCCAACATGTGCGGACGTCCCACGCCTGCCATGTCTTTCAGGCAGATCTCTTGCGCACCGCCTTCTATCAGCTGCTCGGCGAGGTTGATGTAGTACTCTGCCGTGTGCACCTTCGAGTACGTGATACACATCGTCGCCTGTGCGATCATGCCGGCCTCTTTTGCCCACTTGATGCTCGGGATGATGTTCCTCGGGTCATTCAGTCCGCAGAAGATGCGCGTGATGTCCGTGCCTTGGGCATGTTTGACTTTGTACATCAACTGCCGCACATCCGCCGGCACGGGGTTCATCCTCAGGGCGTTCAGTCCGCGGTCCAACATGTGCGTCTTGATGCCTGCTTCGTTAAACGGTTTGCAGAACGTACGCACTGCCAGGTTAGGATTCTCGCCGTACAACAGGTTTACTTGCTCACTCGCACCGCCGTTGGTCTCCACGCGGTCAAAGCAGCCCATGTCGATGATTACCGGTGCTACTTTTGCCAACTGATCGCGGCGAGGTACATATCGCCCGCTACTCTGCCACATATCGCGGTACACGAGCGAAAATTGAACTTCTTTCTTTGCCATGATATTATATTGTGTTTAAATTTGCTTTCGACGTTCACCACAAAAAAGCCTACAAAATTACGAAAAAAAATCGACATTTGCAAATATTCCCGAAGAAAAATTGCACGAGAGTGCATTTTTTTAGAAAAGGCTTTCCTGTAAGGGCTCGCGGATAAGGTAGGGGATGAGTAGCGAAGTTTTATATTTTTATGCAAAAACGAACAAAAAGTATATAATACATAGTATTATATAGTATTAGGTTACAAAATGAAATTTATGGTGTTTATCTTATGGTTATCTTATGGATATATTGTGGTTATCATGTGGTATGAGTACTAGTTTGGTACGAGTTTGGATTAGATTAAACCGCTTTGTGACGGGGTGTTGGTGTGGGGATGTAGGATCGCCCATGTATGGTTGATGCAATGAAAGAGAACAACGCGACGCTGACGCCTCGCGCAGGGAACGAAATCTAATAAATCAAAAACGCAGGAGACTCGCGAAAGTCTCCTGCTAAACGTGTGGAGGGGTATACCCTTAGTATTCAGTGCGGTTGGGTTATCTCACTACTTGTCCTTGGACGGTGTAAGTTATGCCGTCGCGGAGGATGAAGAGCTGATTGTCACGAATAACCTTCACGGGCATCAACTCAATGCTTGCGTTATCTATGGCAGTAGCGATGCCACTTTCAGCGGTCGTGAATGAACCTTCTTTCTTATCAAGAACTTCACCTTGCGAGTCTTTGGCTTCCATTGTGAAGTTATAGCTACTTCCGCTGTCCAAACCGGTTACAGTGAATGTGAAGCCGGCTACCTGTGCAACATATTGGCTACGTCCTGGAGCAGCAAACGCGATGCTTGTTAATTGTCCTTGTGCATTAAAGATCAGAGTGCAGATAACATTTCCGTTCTTGTCTTTGATGGTCAACTCATAAGTAGCCGCATTATCCACCGCCGGCCATGTAACATCGGCAGTATTGGTTGTCGGCTCAACGTTCACCTCATCTTCAGCCACGGTGGTTGTTGTTGCACCAATTACGCGCAAGTCAAACTCAGACCAATAATCATCGCGCTGATACTTGCGCAAACTTGCTTCGGGTACATAAACATAGACATATTTCTTGTTGCCAATATTTGCAAATGTCGTCTCCGTAATATCAATCACACGCTCGGCATATACGGTTATTTCGTCGATTCGTTTGCAACCATTAAAGGCATTGGCGCCAATACTCTGCAAGTTTGCACCCAAAGTGAGAGCCGTTACTTCTGAACACCCTGCAAACGCTTCGGCTTTGATAGTATTCACGCCGTGGGAGATTGCAATCTCGTTGAGTGTAGTCTTATTCTTAAACGCACCATTACCTACAGAAGACACACCACTCTCAATCACCACTTTTTGCATGCTTTCCGGAGCCTCCAAGCCGAAGGTGTAATTGCTGTTAAGAGCGCCGTTTCCGCTGATGGTCAATACATTTTTGTCATCAAATGTCCATGTGAGTGCATTATCATCACCACACGTGCCGTATTTGGCAATATCAAATTCCGCTGCAAGGGTTATGTCTTGAGTAACAATAATCGTACGCGGGTTGTTGGTTTTGCCATCAGACCACTTAACGAAATGATAGCCGTAGTTTGGTGTTGCTTCCAATAGGACTTCCGAGAGGTAAGTGTGTGCGCCGGCATTTGCTATATACCCCTGCGATTTGTCGCTGTTGTCGCTGATAGTATATGTGTCTGGTGCAAAGCTGGCTGTTAGTACTGTGTCTTTTGTTAAAGTGATAACGCGCGGATTACTGGTATTGCCGTCTGACCACTTAACAAAGTGGTAGCCGTAATTGGCATTGGCGGTAATTGTCAGTTGGCTAAGGTAATCGTATTCGCCGTTATCAGCAACCACTTTTCCATACTTTTCATCACATGAGGCGCTGAATGTATATTTGTTCGGAGCAAACAATGCTGTAAATGTTGAATCTTGGGTAACCGTTACCTTGCGTGAACCTTCCTTTTTTCCATCACTCCATTGCGTGAAATGGTAACCATACTTAGGCGTTGCGACAAGCGTAACTTCAGTCAGGTACTCATGCCGCCCAGCACCGGCTATGTAACCTTGTGCCTGATTGCTATTATCACTTATAGTATAGATGTTCGGCGCAAAGATGGCTGTCAGATCCATGTTTTTGGTTAGACTAATAGTACGCGGATTGCTAGTGTTACCGTCCGACCACTTAGCAAAATGATAGCCATAATTTGCTTTGGCCGAAATTGATAATTCAGTTAAATAATCATATTCACCGTTATCTGCAACCACTTTTCCATACTTTTCATCACATGATACATTAAACGTGTATGTATTCGGTGCAAAGATAGCTGTCAGATTCATGTCCTGTTTCAGGATAATAGTACGTGGATTGTCAGTGTTACCATCTGACCACTTGACGAAGTGATAACCATAATAAGCTTCTGCTGAGATAGTCAACTCTGTACCTAATTCATATATGCCATTTGTTCCATAAACTTTGCCATACTTCTCATTGCATGAAATGGTAAAAGTGTAAAGGCATGGATTCTGTTTCCATGCATCTACTGTATATACGTTTGGAGCATCTGTACCATAATTGATTAGGTCAATCTCGCCTACATAACCATCAACAACCTGTACACCACCGCGGATAATGGTGACAGCACCTACTTGGTACGACCAGTTGAAGTTGCCGTCAAAATCAAGTATAATCGGTTTAGCCTGAATACCTTTTGTCGCATCTGGCTCAGCTTCGGGGATAAATGCTGTTACGTACCAGCCATCATAGCCATCAACTGCTTTGAACTTCGCACATTTAGCAACGTTATCACTCCAACCGTTAAACGATCCGGTCAGTACGATGTCGTAACAAGCAATTTCAGCCGGCACATAGATGCATACACACACTTGACCATGCTCATAATATTTTGCTAAAACTGCATCAGAAGGTGTCGTGTTGCTAGAAGATGCAAGTTCAACATAACCTCCTCCAATTGTCTCGTAGATTGTTCGTTCGGGTTTCTCTGGTTGGTCATCGTTAGCAGGCTTAGCATCCTGGTAGTAGTGTCTAAGTTTGTCCGTAACTATTACCTTTGTGCCCGGAAAAAGTTTAGCGGCGAGTTCTGCATCACACTTAACGTTGTATGCCCGAAAGTCTTGTACATCTTCACCTGCAACATCGCTCATCCAGAATGAGATGTTACCGTACTGTTCGCTATAGTCTCGTTCGATAGAGGCGATGAAACCGGTGATAGCGTAGGTCTCGGTACTTGTGGCATTTCGAGCAAGTGCTTGGCAAGCAGCGATAGCTTCGGCCACAGTAACTTCAACGGGAACAATCTCTATACCGCTTTCAATAATCTCAATATTACCTTTTGAGATTTCAGGAGTACCGTTGTAGTTCGTAACCTTACCTTTAACCTTCACTTCTGTGCCGTTTTGCAAAACGACACCAACCGGCAGAACGCTCGAGTAAGCTTGGATCACTTTCTCTGTACCTTGCTGGTCAGCCATCCAGAATGTAATACCGTTACTGAAGAGGTCGGTGACGAATCCATGAACGGTAACAGTAATATCGCTTGTTGCGCCGGACGGAAGTGAAAGAGCATACGAGCGTGCTTGCTCGCAGGTAATCTCTTGACCTTCGGTCGGAACGAACGGACGATCGCCGTCAAGATCAATCTCGTTTTCGTTTTCGTCTTGAGCGTAAAACTCGATGTCACCAGCAATGGTGTACACCTTATCGGCGGTAATAGCATAAACTTGTGTAGTATACACGTATGTAGTGAACAGGTCGTATTTAACTTCCTCTTTGAACGTCAATTGTACAAAGCCGCTGGTTATAGCTTGGTCTGAACCGTTGAAGGAAATAAATGAGCATGAGCCCCGTTCCAGATAGTGGTGACCGGCGATAGAATTATCTTTGTCGCTGATGAACTCCATTCTGATAAAGTTCACTGCAACACCGTCGTCAAATTTGGCGATTAGCAATTTCCAGGAGTCTAGGGAGCGGGTAGCGTTACCGTCTTTCCAATCGACGAGTTTTTGGATCGGCTTACCACTGATAGAACGAACATAATAACCATTTGTAGCTTCAGGGGTGTCTGTGTTAGTCGTGCTACTGTGATAAATTTCTAGACTTAATGCGTAAATGAGAATCTCATCATCTACAGCGAATTCTATGTCCATTACTGATGTGTACGGTTTGTTGTCCGCCCCCTTCATGCGATATGCTTGAATAGAGTCGCTGGGATTGTCAATGTCACGTAGCCAATAGGAGATATTGCCGTAGGTTTCGACACCGCTTGATAAAATCTGCGATACTTTACCCTTGATGTAGCACTCTCCCTTTTCCCCTTCTTTGAGACGAGCTAACGCTTCTGTTACTGAAATGGTGTCCACATTTTCTTCCTCAACATCGGCGGCGATGGTCACCTTAATTTCCGTGAAACGTCCTTGCGCTGTTAACGTTTGACTCCAAGTAAGTCCGTCAATGGTAACGGAAGCATCTAAACCGCCATTGTAATTGGCTGCTTCAAATGAAAAATCAATTGTAGAGATTCTCGATTCGGACGAAATGGTAAGAACTGAGTTCCTGTAGCAACGAAGCGCGGTAGATGCGCCATAAGCTTTGTCGCAAGCAACTGTAACGCCGTTCTTTGTGGTGCTAACAGCGCTACCTGAAGATGAAGTACCTTGGCCGGCAAAGTCACCCGGTTTGAATGTTACGACGCCTGCAAATAGAGGCATAGTAAGTGCCATTGCACAAAAAAATGATAATAGTTTTTTCATGATTGTTATATTTATAAGTTGGTATTTATCTGTATAAGCACAAAAAAGCGGGCTTCAATGTTACTTGCCCGCTACTCTTGGCTCTGGAATGCCACTTGTTGTAGGTCAAGTAACATAGAGCCACGCTGTATATAGATACAACACACCATAAGATGTGTGTAAGAATATACACGCAGACATCTATTGTTACTATGACTTGGCAACAAGTTATTTGAATTTTCCAGATTCAGAGTAGCCAAGTACAAAGCGCAATAAACGCTGTTAATATGTCTTTATGTCTTTTGGTATCGCTGTCGGCTACAGCGCTGCTGTTTATCGTCGGCAGGGGACGATGCGATGTCGCTCATATTTTGCGAGTTTGTGATGCCAATTTGGCATATCAAAATTGTAACTTGCTGATTCCTATACACTTGTTTGTTGTTCTGTGATGCCAACTAATTGCATCAAGCGAGATAGCCATATACGGGAATACGGTACTGCTGCAATTCGCTACTTTGCACGCGCTTAAACTCGTACATGCGATTGCCCTTGTCAGTCTTCGGCTCTTTATTGTTTGATAACGTTCCCATAATAGTAAGATTTATTAATCCGCCGCAAAGTTACGAAAATATTCTGAAATTTGCAAATATTTTTACATGTTTTTTCAAGCAAAAGGGAATTATTTCACCTTTTTGTTGAAAATCTGTGATTGTCATCACAATTTGTGATCTCATTCAGAACGCATTCCAGCCTTGCGCCGTCAGCGGCATAGGGTTGCCGTTTCTTGGGATCATCCTCAGGTTCACCGGTTGCTCCGGATGCTCGCTGTCATATTCCGCTTCCGTCACGTGACCGATGATATAGACGTCATCCAGCGGCACAAGCTTCTCGTAATCCTTGATGTCGCAGGTGAACAGCAACTCATAATCCTCGCCGCCGTTCAGTGCGCAGGTAACGATGTTCAGGTTCATCTCCTCCGCCAGCGCTGCAGCTTGGTAGTCTATCGGCAACTTATCCTCATAGATATCGCAACCGACCTTCGACTGACTGCATATATGGAACAGTTCCGACGACAACCCGTCCGACACGTCCATCATCGCCGTCGGCTTAATGCCCGCTTTCCGTAGCGCTTCGATCACATCCACGCGTGCCTCGGGTTTTAACTGCCTCTCCAACAAATATTCACGCCCCTCGAACTTCTCATGGATAGCATCGTTGTTCTCCTCCGCCTTGCCCAGATTCCCGTGCTGCGTTGCGCGGAACACCTGCAACTCCCTTTCCAACAGTTGCAATCCCAAATACGCCGAACCCAAGTTCCCCGTCACACAGATCAGGTCATTCACCTTCGCACCGTTGCGATAGACGATGTCCTTCTCCTCCGCCACGCCCAGACAGGTCACGGCAATCATCAGCCCGTTCATCGATGCGCACGTGTCGCCGCCCACCAAGTCAATCTTATAATGTTCGCACGCAGCGCGCACGCCCGCGTAGAACTCTTCGATGTCCTCTATCGCAAATCGCGACGATATACCCAGACCTACGGTGATCTGCGTCGCCTTGCCGTTCATGGCGCAAATATCCGACACGTTCACCGCCACAGCCTTGTAGCCCAAGTGCCGCAAGGGCACATACTCCAGATTGAAGTGTATGCCCTCCAACAGCAGATCGGTCGTCACCAGCGTCCGTTTCCCTTCGTGGTTCAGTACCGCCGCATCATCGCCCACGCCATATACCGTTGACGACTGTTTGGGCTTTAAATCCTGTGTCAGGTGACGAATCAATCCAAACTCACCTAACGTCGATATGGGAGTTCTGTTCATATATCCTCTTATTCGTTTAATTCGCTTAATTCGTGAACCTAAAAATGTTCATCGTATTCGTTTAATTCGCTTAATTCGTGAACAAATAGTCCAAATTCTCTGCAAAGATACAACTTTTTTTTCATATATGCAAAAAGATTTCATTTTTTATTTGGAAATGTCGTAAAATTTTTGTATCTTTGTAGCCGGATTTCGAAAATTGACAATTATGCGAACAATTCTCATTGCAGAAGACGGCGAACGCAAACTCGTAGAGCAGTACCTCCCGGGCGAGACGAACATCCTCGTCACCGGCGTCGGCGCGCTGAATGTTATCCGCGCTCTCCGTGACCTGCCCCGCGATACCGAACTCATCAACATCGGTTATGCCGGCAGTGCGAACTTCCCCATCGGTACAGTCGTGGAGGTCACCGAGGTGCGTCTGCATCATCCGAATGTGACCTATCCGGAGCCCACCATGCGTCTCACACCTGTGGATGACCTGTTCTTTAGGGCAATGAACCCAACGCAGGCCGTGTGCTACTCGAACACGGATTTTGTGCTCTCATCACCGCACAAAGACTGTGTGTTCGATATGGAACTCGCATATATCTGCGCCTTGGGGTTCACTCATGTGAGCGCAATCAAATACGTATCCGACAACCTCAGCCTGCACGCCTATCACGACTTGGCTAACGGCGTGGAAGAGGCATAAAAGAATATTAAATTTTAAATACTATGGCATACAAATGGACATTCACCACCATCGGTGGTAACACTCGCGTACATATCGCGAAAGGTGAAGATTTTCGCCACTTGGGCGAGCTCGACGAAAAGATGTGGACTGTGCTCAGCTGTCCCACGACAGGTCTGGAGATCAGCGACCACACCCTCGCTCTCATGGATACCGACCACGACGGCAAGATCCGTATCGACGAGGTCGTAGCTGCAGCCGACTACCTCTGCGCTGTGCTGCGTAACCCCGATATCCTCCTCGAGGAGAAAGATGCCCTGCGCATCGCCGACCTCAATGAGGATAACGCCGATGCCAAACAGATGGCCGACATCGCCCGCCGCATAGTCGGCAAAGAGGAGGTGATCACCCTCGCTGATGTCAAGGCTGCCGTTGGCGCTATAGCAGTTGAGCAGAAACCGCTGCCCGAAGCACCGCTCGCTGCCGACATCATCGCTGCCGTGCACGAGAACGAAGCCGAGTACAACGCGTGGTTCCGCTCGTCTGAACTGGAGAAGATGGGACTCGCCGTTGCCGATCCCGAGAAGCAACCGAAGATCGCTGACAAGGAGTGGAAAAAACTTACTGCCCAAGTGGCTGCCTATGAGGCCGAGGTGGCTGCCATCACCGCCGAGAACAAAGCCGCTATGGATGCCGCAACCGGCGAGTACCAGCCGCTGATCAAGTTGCTGCATCTCAAGCGCGACTTCTATACCCTGATCAAGAACTACATCTCCTTCCAGGACTTCTATAACCGCGAGATCAAGGCGATCTTCCAGTGCGGACGACTCGTCATCGACCAGCGCGCTTGCGAACTCTGCGTCAAGGTTGCTGATGCCGGAAAGATGGCTGCCGAGGCTGGTAAGTCGGGGATGTTCCTCATCTTCTGCGACTGCGAGAACAAAGCCCAAGGCAAGAAACTCTCCATCGCTGCTGCCATGACACAAGGCGATATCCGTAACCTCGAAGTCGGTAAGAACTGTATCTTCTACGACCGCAGCGGACTCGACTACGATGCCGTTGTTACGAAGATCATCGACAACCCGATATCTATCCGTCAGGCATTCTGGACTCCGTATCGCAAGTTCGCCAACTGGGTTTCCGACCTCGTAAACAAATCTGTGGCAGAGAAGGAAAGCAAAGGCCTCGAAGATATGAAAGCCAATGCTACAACAGCCACCGAACAAGCGAAAGCCCAAGCAGAGAAAGGTGGCAAGGCTGAACCGCAAAAACCACCCTTCGACATCGCCAAGTTCGCAGGTATATTCGCTGCCCTCGGAATGGCATTAGGCATGATCGGTACAGCGCTTGTTTCCGTTGCTGCCGGTATGAGCGGCCTTAAGTGGTGGCAGTTGCTGCTCGTCTTCCTCGGTATAATGCTCGTCATCAGCGGTCCTTCGATGCTGCTTGCGTACTTCAAGCTCCGTCGCCGTAACCTCGCACCGGTACTCAACGCCAACGGCTGGGCTGTCAATGCGGAGGCTATCGTCAATGTGCCGTTCGGCTTGACGTTGACCACAATGGCTAAGTTCCCCATCCTCAAACTCAAAGACCCGTTTGCTGAGAAGGGGCTGTCCTGGTGGCAAAAACTTCTTGTCACGCTCTTAGTCATCCTTCTGCTCGCCGGTGGAGTGTGCGGATATATGTACCATAAGCAAATCGGCTACTTCGCGCCCAAAGCTGAGTGCGAACAGGTTGTAGAGGCTCCCGTTGAGGCTCCCGCCGAAGTGGTAGAGGAGGTTGTAGAAGCGCCGGAGGCTGAGTAGTAATATGAACGTCAAACGCATCATTCTCTTGCTATGGGTGGCAGTGCTGCCCATAGCCTGCGTCTGGGCGCGCAAACCCAAACAGCCGCGTAACCCCGAACCCGAACCTGTCGTGGTCGAGCAACCCGCTACCGAACCCATCGACTCCCTCGAGGAGGAGAACGACGATTTCGAGTCCCTCACCGCAGGTATGCCTGCCGGTGTGCTCTCGCGGCTTGTGGGCGACACACTCTTCGTCAGCTGCGAACAAGACGAGCTGCCGCGATTCCTCGTTGTCATGGCTGCCGACGGCGAGTGCCAGTACCGACTGATGCCCGCTATGCTCTGGGGCGATACATCCAGTACACACCCGGCTGACAGCATCTACTCCCTGTGGATGAACACCCGCGTCAATCCCTATCAGACGCCCGTGGATAGCCTAAAGGACTCGATCCCCGTCAATCTGCACGGGTTCACCTATCCCCTCAAGAAACTCACCTACGTCACATCGAACTTCGGTTTCCGTAAGTACCGTTTCCACTACGGCATAGATCTCAAGGTCGAGGTTGGCGACTCGCTCCGCGCATCATGGGACGGGCAAGTACGTATTGTCGGTTGGGATCCTCGCGGCTATGGTTACTATGTCCTCATCCGTCACGACAATGGTCTGGAGACGATCTACGGTCACCTGTCGCGTCCGCTTGTTGAGGAGAACGAACGGATCTACGCCGGTGAGGTCTTTGGCTTGGGCGGTAATACCGGTCGATCCACGGGCAGCCATCTCCACTACGAGATTCGCTACCTCGGCAACGCCATCGATCCCGCTACGCTTATCGACTTCGATCGTGGCGCACTCCGTGTTCCTGAAGATTACCTCATCACCAAGAAGGGCTCCTTCAAGCACAACGAGCAGATCAAGGAACTCAAGCAAGCCCAGTACCACAAAGTCCGTCAGGGAGATACCCTTTCCGGCATAGCGCGTAAGTACCACACTTCGGTCAAAACCCTATGCCGACTCAACCATATCAAGGATACATCGATCCTTCGTATCGGACAAAAGATCAGAGTGCGCTAAGCACTCTTTTCTTTTTTGATTATTTTGGGTGATTTTTGCCCCTCTATGCTCTCCCTTTGTAACATTTGCATTGCATAAATATGCTAAAAAGCACAAAAAATACGCTTTTTTTGCAAAATATTTGCGTATATGAAAAATTTGTTCTACCTTTGCAGCCGTTTTCGCCCCAAAATTTTCGGGACGAGCAAAAAATAGAGTTCTTTGAAAGATTGATGAATCAAGATGTAGTACAAGATTGGGAATACCATTGTATATAATATATATAAGGTGTCCTTGTCAATAACAATAAACTACGATAAGTTATTTTGGGTTCAGGATTTAAATTTATAATTTTACAACGAAGAGTTTGATCCTGGCTCAGGATGAACGCTAGCGACAGGCCTAACACATGCAAGTCGAGGGGCAGCATGGTCAAAGCTTGCTTTGACTGATGGCGACCGGCGCACGGGTGCGTAA